>FWWL01000331.1_pt1 | contig 135992 bp, 139 predicted proteins | sample 2228331 | NCBI WGS metagenome assembly FWWL01 (sample SAMEA103939775, study PRJEB20133) | metagenome | reverse complement strand
CGCCGCCCGCACCGCCGGGCTCGTCCAGCGCCTGCGCGCGCGGGCTGCGGCCAGCGCAGCACGGCGTGCCGCCGCCCTGCGTCGCCATTCCGCACGCGCCGATTGGCATTCGCCTGCTGCGCTCTGGCCCGACCTTTTCGGAGACCTCCGCGATGGAAAATGACCTGCGCGCTGCCCTGATCGCCTGGCTCGCCGCCGATCCCGCGCTGGCGAGCCTCAACGCCATCGAGGAAGAGGCCCCGCTCAGCGTGACGCCGCCCTGGCTCGGCATCGCGGCCAGTGCCTCGACCGACTGGGGCACCAAGGATCGGCCGGGCCGCGAGATACGGATCGCGCTGGAGCTCGAAAGCTACACCGATCTCACCGCAGGCGACACCCCCCTGCTTGGCGCGATCGAGCGGCGCGTGCTCGACCTGCCGCCGTTCCAGCCCGGCTTCGAACTCGCCTCAATCCGCTTCCTGCGCGCGCGCAGCGAGGCCCGCAGCGACAACCGCCGGGCGGCGCTGCTCGAATACCGCATCCGCCTTTTCGCACCGCTTTAGGAGTAAGCCATCATGCCCGCACAATCCGGCGCCGCCTTCCTGCTCAAGATCGCCGACGGGGCCTCGCCCCCTGCCTATCAGACCATCGCCGGCCTGCGCACCACGCAGATGTCGATCAACGGCGACACGGTGGTCGTCACCCACAAGCAATCGGGCGGCTGGCGCGATTTGCTGTCGGGGGCGGGCACCCGCTCGGTCTCGGTCAGCGCGGCCGGCATCTTCCTCGGCAGCACCGCCGAAGGCACGGTGCGCGCCCATGCGCTCGCCGGGACGCTCGACGATTACGAGCTGTCCTTCGAGGATGGCGAGAAGCTGCGCGGGCGGTTCCTCGTCCAGCGGCTCGACTATGCCGGGGATTTCAACGGCGAGCGCAGCTACACGCTGCAGCTCGAAAGCTCCGGCCCGGTGGTCGCGGCGTGAGACCGGGCGCCAATCCCCTGCGCGGCGAAACCGCGCTGACCGTGGCAGGCGTGAGCCATGTGCTGCGCCCGACTTTCGAGAGCCTCATTCTGGCCGAGGCCGAGGTCGGCTCGCTCTTCGCGCTGGTCGAGCGCGCGGCGGCGGGCGGGTTGACCCTGACCGAGATGACCGCGCTGCTGTGGCACTGCCTGCCTGCCGAAAATCGCCCCGATCGCGTCGCAGTCGGACAGGCGGTGCTGGCGATGGGGTTGATCGGCGCGACCCAGCCGGTGCGCGCGGTGCTAGCGCAGGTGCTCAAGGGCGAGGCGTGAGCGCGATGTTCGCTGATGCCGCCGCCCGATGGTGTGCGCTCGCCGCGCGCCTGCTCGGGTGGCGGCCGGGCGAGTTCTGGCAGGCGACCCCCGCCGAACTGGCGATGGCGCTCGCCGCCCCCGAAGACCCCGCCGCCCCCCTCCCGCCAAGCCGCGAGGCAATTGCCCGCATGATGGAGCGCGACGCCCATGAATGACAATTTCGAAGACCTGGTGATCGACGTGCGCGCACGCACCGACGGCTTTGCCAGCGATGTCGAGGCGATGCGCCGCACGCTCGACGGATCGCTGCTCGATGGCTTTGCCCGTGCGGGCGACGTGCTGGAGCGTGGCCTGCTGAGCGCGCTGCGGCGCGGCAGCCTGGGGTTCGACGATCTTAAGCGCGTCGCCTTCAGCGCGCTGGGCGAGATTGCCAGCTATGCGATCCAGTCGGGGATCAACAGCCTGTTCGGCGGCGGCGGGGGTGGGGCTAGCGGCGGCGGTGCGGGTGGGCTCGGCAATCTGCTCGGCCAGTCGCTCGGCACGCTGCTCGGCCTGCCCGGTCGCGCCACCGGCGGCCCGGTCTCTCCGGGCCGAGCCTATCTGGTGGGCGAGCGCGGGCCCGAGGTGTTTGTGCCGACCGCTTCAGGGCGGGTCGAGGCCGGGGCTGCACCAGGGCGCGACGTGCGCGTCGCGATTCAGATCGCGGTTCCGCGCGGGCAGGCGGCGCCGACCGCCATGCAGCGCTCCTCCCGCCAGATCGCCAGCGCTGTCCGCCGCGCCCTGCAACAGGTCTGATCGAAGGAACACCGCCCATGCCATTCTGGCTCGCCCGCGAACGCCGCGCGCAGGAAAGCACCTTCATCCAGCGCTTCGATCCGCGCTTCTGGACCGTCAATTTCCCGCGCCCCGCGATGGCGAGCGTGATCACGACCGGGCCGGACAGCTTGCGGGTCGATCTCGAACTGCATCACGCGGGCGAGCTTGTCGGGCTGATCTGGGAGAGCGTCGACAGCCTCGATCATCCGTTGCTCGCCTATGCCACCGACCGCGATTACGCGCACACTTCGTTGAGCTTCCGCTGGCAGTCGCAGGGCGTGATCGCGCTCGACCAGCCCAATGGCCCGACGCTGACGATCGAGGGACGCGATGCGGCAGGTGCCCCGCGCACCTGGTATGTGCGGCTGTGGAACTATGCCGTGGGCACGCCGACCGACGCGCGCATCACTCTGCCCTTCTCGGCATTGGAGAGCGGCTATGGCCTCCCGGGCGAGCCGATCTTTGCAGGCGATATCGACCGCATCTTCATCTCGCTGGTCGCCCCCGGCTTCATTGCGGAAAGCCCGGCGCCGCTGCCCGTGCGGTTCAACGGATCGGTGGTCATGTCCGACATCCGCGCCGATGGCGCACGGGCGATGCTGGAGCTGGGCGATGTGCTTGTGCCGCCGCATGGAACACGCATGGCGAGTGCCTATGACGACGCCTACAACCAGACCCCGGCCCGGCTGCTGCGCGCGATCACCGGGCTCGGCTATCGTGATGATATCGTCCACTATGTCGGGATGAGCCACTTCATGCGGCTCGCCTTCGCGCCGGAGGGCAATCTGGCGGCTTCGGGTGACGGGCAATTGTGCACGCCTGCGACGGCGTGGCACGCGAACTATTTTGCACTGGCCGAGGCGGCGGGATTCGAAGTCATCGCCTCGCTGTCCTACGAATTGTTCGATGCCTATTGCCCGGCCGGCTGGAAGCAGCGTACGGCCACCGGCGCGCCGGCGCTGACGGGCTGGGTGCCGCCCTCGACCCTGCTCTCGCCCGCAAATGCGCAGGCGATGGGCTGGCTGCACGATGTCGCGGCAGGCTTTGTCGGCCTGCTCGAAGCAGCGGGCCAGCCGGTGCGGTTCCAGATAGGCGAGCCGTGGTGGTGGGTCACCCCCGCGCGCGAGATTTGCCTGTATGACGATGCCGCCAAGGCAGCCTTCGGTGGCGATCCGCCGGTCATCGCCGATATCGCCGCGCCCCAGAGCCCCGCCGCCATCGCGTTGCTCGATGCCGCTGGCGCGCTGCTCGCGGAATCGACGGCAGCGCTGACAGCTGCCGTACGTGCGGCGGCGGGTGGTGACGCCGAGGTGCTTCTGCTGGCCTTCACCCCCACCATCCTCAACCCCGAAACGCCCGAGCTCTTCCGCGCCAACCTGCCAAGCGGCTGGGCCTACCCCGCCTTCGACCGCTTGCAGCTGGAGGATTACGACTGGCTCACCGCCGGGGCCGAAGCCGCACGGCGGGCGGCCTATGCTCTTGTCGATGCACGGCTCGGCTATCCGATCGCCGATCAGGACTACCTCGCAGGCTTCGTGCTCGACCCCGCCGATGCCGAAACGTTTTGGCCGCGCATCGACGCCGGGCTCGACGAGGCTGCCGCGCGCGGTGTCGCCCGTCGTTATGTCTGGGCGCTGCCCCAGGTCAGCCGCGACGGTTACACCCGCCTCCCCCTTCCCCCGGAGCCCGCCATGGATTCCTTCGACGACGTGCCCTATCCCTTCGCTCTGGGCCGCAGCGCCTCGGTCGCGCCCGAATTCTCGACCTCGATTGCGGTCACCGCCTCGGGGCACGAGCGGCGCAATTCGCTGTGGTCGGATGCGCGGCTGCACTTCGATGTCGGGCCGGGCATCCGCTCGGAAACCGAGTTGTCGGAACTGATCGCCTTCTTCCGCGCCCGGCGCGGGCCGGCGCGGGGGTTCCGGATCATGGACCCCTTCGATAACAGCTCGAACGGCATGACCGGTTCGCCGACCATGCTCGACCAGCTGCTCGGCCTTGGCGACGGGGTGCGCGCCGATTTCCAGCTGGTGAAGGCCTATGCCGGGCCCGAGCCGCAAATCCGCCCGATCACCCGCCCTCACGCCGCAACGCTGCTGGTCAGCGTCGGCGGGGCGGCCAGCACCGCCTGGACACTGGGCGAGAAAGGGGTGCTGCGCTTCCTCGCCGCCCCGCCCGCCGGGGCCGAAGTGCGCGCGGGCTTCCGCTTCGATGTGCCGGTGCGCTTTGCCGAGGACCGGCTCGATGTCTCGGCGGTCAGCTTTGCCGCCGGGGAAGCGCCCTCCGTGCCGTTGATCGAAATCCGGGAGAGCGCGTGATGCGGGTGTTCTTCGACCGCGAACTCGATACGGTCGCGACCTTCTGGCGCATCTTCCGCCGCGATGGCGTGGCGCTCGCCTTCACCAGCCATGACCGCGACCTGACCTTCGGCGGCATCCGCCACCTCGCCGCGCCCGGCATGATCCCCGCGGCGATCCGACTCACCGCCGAACTCGCCAATGACAGCGCCGAAGTGCAGGGCGCGCTCAACCACGATTCGATCCGCGAGAGCCAGCTGGCCGCCGGGCTGTTCGACGAGGCCGCGATCGCGATCGGCGCAGTCGACTGGGCGAGTCTCGAGCATCACACACTTTACACCGGACAGATCGGCCGGATCGAGGACGATCAGTCCCAGTTCGCCGCCGAGTTGCGATCAAGCAAAAGCCTGCTCGAACAGGATCTCGTACCGCGCACCAGCCCGACCTGCCGCGCCGCGTTCTGCGGGCCGGGCTGCGGGCTTTCGGCGGTGCGATACACCTCGTTCGGCGCGCTCGCCGAGACCGATCTCGAAGGCAACCGGGTGCGGATCGCAGGGCTCGATGGCGAAGCCCACGTCGACGGCCACCTGCGCCTGCTGGGCGGGCCGCAAACCGGGCTGGTGTTCGGGATCATCGATGCGGACGGTGACTGGCTGCTGCTCGACCGTCCGCTGGTGGCAGGCACCCCCATCGGCACGCGGGCCGAACTGCGCGAAGGCTGCGATCACACCATCGCGACGTGCAGTGGCCGGTTTGGCAATGCCGCCAATTTCCGCGGCGAGCCGTTCCTGCCGGGCAATGATCTCCTCGCCCGCTACGGCCAGCCATGAGCATGCAGGGAGAGGCGCTGGCCGCTGCCGGACTGGCGCTGGTGGGCAGCCCGTTCCGGCTGCATGGACGCGACCCGGCCACGGGTCTCGACTGCGTTGGACTGGTGCACGCTGGGCTTCTGGCGGTCGGCATGCAGCCCGTGGCCCCGCGCGGTTATGGCCTGCGCAATCTCGGCGTGGAGCAATGGCTCGGACTGGCGCGGGACTCCGGGCTCGTGCCGGTCACCGGCCCGCGCGCGGCGGGCGATGTGCTTCTGATCGCGCTCGCCCACTGCCAGCATCACCTCGTCATCGTCGCCGGGAAGGGGGAGGTGATCCACGCCCATGCCGGGCTGCGCGCGGTGGTGTGCCAGCCATTCGATCCCGCCTGGCAGGCCTGCGCCCACTGGCGTCTTGCGCCCACAGCGAAAGAGTAATCTCATGGCGACCATCATCCTCACCGCTGTCGGCAGCGCCATCGGCGGGCCGATCGGCGGCTCGATCGGTGCTTTCATCGGCCAGCAGATCGACCAGCGGATCTTCGCGCCGCCCGGTCGCGAAGGGCCGCGCCTGCGCGATCTGGCGATCAGCACCTCAAGCTACGGCCAGCCGATCCCGCGCCAGTTCGGCAAGATGCGGGTGGCCGGCAGCATCATCTGGTCGACCGATCTGATAGAGAGCAAGCGCAAGGAAAAGGGGCGCAAGGGCCAGCCTTCGACCACCGTCTATTCCTATTCCGCTTCTTTCGCGGTGGCGCTGTCGAGCACACCGATCGCCCGGCTCGGACGGATCTGGGCCGACGGCAACCTGCTTCGCGGGGCGCAAGAGGATCTCAAGGTCGGCGGCAGCCTGCGGGTCTATCGCGGCTTCGGCGATGATCCCGTCGACCCGCTGATCGCCGCCGCCAAGGGCGCCGCGGCGCCGGCATTCCGTGATTGTGCCTATGTCGTGTTCGAAAACCTCGAACTGGGCGATTACGGCAACCGCATCCCGGCGCTGAGCTTCGAGATCTTCGCCGATGGCGGCGAGGACAGCGTGTCGCTGGCGCAGCTGGTTCCTGCTGCCGCGCCGCGCGCCGTCCCCGTGCCGCTGGCCCATGCGCGCGGCTTTGCAGACGAGGGCGGCGCGCTTGCTTCGACCCTGTCAGCGATCGATCAGGTGATCCCGCTGGTGGTGCTGTCGGGCAGCGAGGGGCTGACCGTTGCGCCGCGCGATCCGGCCGCAAGCGACATCGTCACCCTGCCGGCGCAGCTCGCCGCCAATGCCGATGCGCAGGACGAAGCGCGCCAGAAGCAACGCGCCGGAATCCCGACGCGCAGTCCTGCGGCGCTGCGCTATTACGACGAGGAACGCGACTACCAGACCGGGGTTCAGCGCGCGTCTGGCACGCGGCAGGCGGGGCGCGAGTTGATGATCGATCTGCCCGCGACCCTCACCGCCAGCGGTGCGCGCCAGCTCGCCAACGACAGCGCCAACCGCGCGCGCTGGCAGCATGAAACCGTGTCATGGCGGATCGCCGAGCTCGACCCGCGGATCACCCCCGGCAGTATCGTCCGCCTGCCCGATATGCCCGGCCTCTGGCTGCTGCGCAGTTGGGAATGGATGGACCGCGGCATTGCGCTCGAACTCGAACGCCTTGCGCCCGCCAGCGGCGGTGCCCGCGTCACCGATCCGGGTGCAAATCTGCCGCCGCGCGATCTGCCGATCCCGCCGACGCGCCTGATCGCCGCCGAATTGCCAAGCGACGGCAGCGCCAATCCCGCCACCCCGCAGATCGTCGCCGCCGCCTCGGCTGCGAACTCTGCCTGGCGCGGCGCGGCGCTGTTCGCGGTCCAGGGCAGTGCATTGGTCGATCTGGGCACCACCGGAACGGCGCGCGCCGTGCTGGGCACGCTCGCCGAACCGCTCACGCCCTCAGCGGGTTTGTTGCTCGAACCGCAGGCGAGCGTCATCATCGATCTGGTGGCGGAGGATCTCGATCTGAGCGACACTGACATCGCCGGTATTGCCGCGGGCGCTAACCGCCTGCTGATCGGCGGGGAGTTGGTGCAGTTCATGCGCGCCGATCCCCTCGGAGGCGGGCGCTGGCGGCTGTCCGGACTGCTGCGCGGGCGCGGGGGAACAGAACCGGCCGCGCTGCAAGGCCATCCCGTGCTCACCCCGGCGGTGCTGATCGACGATGCGCTGGTTCCGCTCGACCCGCAGCTGGTGCCGCCGCTGGCGTCCTCACGCATCGCCGCGATCGGCACGGGCGACGCCGAGACCGTGATCGTCCCGCTTGCCAACCCCGGCCTGTCGCGCCGGCCATTGTGTCCGGTGCACCCGCGTCTGGCATTCGACGCCGAGGGGGTTTGGCGCTTCTCGTGGACGCGGCGCGCGCGCGGGCAGTATCGCTGGGAGGATGGCATCGACGTCCCCCTGATCGAGGAGCGCGAGGCCTACCGGGTCGGTTACGGTCCCGTCGATGCACCGCTGGCCGTGTGGGAGCGCAATGCTGCGTGGTTCACGCTGACTTCGACCGAGCGCAATGCCCTGCTCGCCGGGCAGGGTCCGGGACTGCTGTGGGTCAGACAGATCGGCACTTTCGACCTCTCCCCGCCGCTGCGCCTCGCAGCTCTCACCTGATTTCACGGAGCCTCCCATGTCCGATCCGATTGCATTGCCCAGCCAGACTCCCGTCATCGGCCTGCCGCTCCTGATCGCAGGGCAGGCGCAGAAGGAGTTCTTCGTCAATCAGGCTCTGTGCCTGCTCGATGCCCTTTATCCGCGCGTGGTCAGGGCTTCGGTCACCGCACCGCCCGCCACCGCCGAAGAGGGTGACTGCTTCCGGGTCACGGCCCCGGCAAGCGGGGCGTGGACCGCCCAGGAGGACCGCATCGCCGTTCTCATCGGCGGTGAATGGCATTTCGTGAGCCCGCGCCAGGGGATGCAGATTTACGATCTGGGCGATAATCGCCAGCTCCTTTTTCACACCCAGTGGGAGCAACCGGGCGCTCCTGCGAATCCGGTTGGCGGGACCGTCGTGGACAGCGAAGCGCGCGCGGCGATTGCCGCCCTGATCGATGCGCTGGCAACAGCCGGCGTGATCGGCACTGACAGCCCCTGATCGGCCGGAATGGCAGTTTTTGGCCCCTTTCGCGGTTGCATTTTTATCCACAGACGCTTCAAAGCGACATTCTTGCAACACCCTAAGGCCATTGACCGCTTGCCTCACCCTAGGGGAAAAGATAGAGACCGACGGTGCCTCAAGTCTAAAACAAAGGGGAATTTTGAATGCGCAAACTCGTCATTGGATTGGCGATGGCTTCGACCGCGCTGACCACGCCCGCCATGGCCCGTGAAGGCCAATGGTATATCGAGGGCAACGGCGGTGTCATGCTTGTCGAAGACCAGAGCATCGACGTGGACGGCGCGCCGGATAACGCGGCGACCGACTACGACACGGGCTATGACTTCGGCGGGATCGTCGGCTACGATTTCGGTGCCTTCCGGCTCGAAGCCGAAGCCAGCTATCGTGCGGCCGATCTGTCCGAAGTAACGGCAGGCGGCGAAGGCCTCGCCCTCAACCCCGATTCCACGGCTCCGGGCGGTTTCAACACCTTCACCGGCGCGCGTGACGCGGCGGGCGAAGCGAACGCGCTGAGCTTCATGCTCAACGGTCTGTTCGACTTCGGTTCGGATGATGGCCTGCAGGCCTTCGCCGGCGGTGGTATCGGTGTGGCGCGCGTCGACATGGACGGCCGCGTGAATGCCAATGGCCCGGGCGTCTGGAACGATTCGGACACCGGCCTCGCATGGCAGCTGCTCGCGGGTGTTCGCGCTCCGCTCAGCGATTCGTGGGACGTGGGCCTGCGCTACCGTTTCTTCACCGTGCCGAACGTCAACCTGATCGACCCGCTGGGCCGCGATCTGGACACCAAGTTCCGCAGCCACTCGCTGCTGGGCACGATCACCTATAATTTCGGTGGTGAAGAGCCCGTGGCTGCGCCGGTGGTTGTGCCCCCGCCGCCGCCGGCCCCGCCGCCCCCGCCGCCTCCGCCGCCCCCGGCTCCGCCGAAGGTTGCGTGCAACACCGGTCCGTACATCGTGTTCTTCGACTTCGATAAGTCGGACATCACCCCGGCGGCTGCGAACATCCTCAACAGCGCTGTCACCGCCTATGCCAACTGCGGCACGGCGCGCGTGATGCTGGCCGGTCACACCGACCGTGCAGGTAGCGCAACCTACAACGTCGGCCTGGCCGAGCGTCGCAACGCCTCGGTCAGCTCCTATCTGAGCGGTCGTGGTATCCCGGCTGCGCGCATCACCAGCGAAGCCTTCGGCGAAACCATGCCGAAGGTTCCGACCGCCGACGGTGTGCGCGAAGCGCAGAACCGTCGCGTGGAAGTGACCTACGGTCCGGGTTCGGGCATGTAAGCCACTGTTCCAACGGAACATGAAGAGGGGCCGGAGCGATCCGGCCCCTTTTTGTTGCCCTGCGCTCAGGCAGGTGGACGAGAACGGAACCGACGTGAAGGACGCAACAGGTTCGGTGCGGAGCGCACCCGGTCATATCCGCGGCCAAGCGGACTGACCTCAAGCGACGAGGGAGCCTCTCAAGTGACAGAGTGCAACGCTCTCGATCAAGCCAATGCCGAGGCTGCTCCCACGAAGGAAAGATCCCAATGCGGCAGGCACGAACACGCGGCGCTTAGCCAACCGCTCGCCTTCACCTCAGGTAAAGCGCGGCGGCGCTACTCGCCCGCAGCGGCCCGCGCTCGCTCCACCATTGTCGCCTCGGCCTGAGGCAGCGCGCGATAGGCGTAGATCAGCAGGGCGAGGGATATTGGCGCTACCCCGATCAGCGACAGCACGCCAATCCGCATGCTCCCGCTCAATTCGGAAATCTGGCCGACCATATAGGGCCCGATCGCCAGTCCCACCAAAGTGGTGGCGAGGAAGAACGACGCGGTCGCCGTCCCCCGCATCCGCGGCAGCACCAGATCCTGCGTGGTTGCCGCCGCCGCACCCAGCGCGGTCGCGGCAAACATCACCGCGAGGAAATTCATTACATAGAATAGCACCGCAATCTCGGTGGTGAACCCAATCCAGATCGGCACGATCGGGGCAAGAATGCCGAACATCACAACCAGAATGCGCCCCGAGGGATTGCGCGCGCGCAGCAAGTCGGACATGCGGCCGCCCAGGATTACGCCAAGGAAACCAGCCAATGCGCCGCTTCCTCCCAGCACGAAGGCGAGTTCATCCTTGGGCAGTTTGAGAACCGTCTCGGCATAAGGTGCCGCCCAGAAGGATAGCGCATAGGCGCCGAGCGACACCAGCCCATAGCCAAGCGCCGTGCAGATAAAGGCGGGCGTACCCCAGATCAGCTTGAAGGTTGCCGGGTCGTGCCGCCGCAATGTCGACGCCCAAGAGAACACGGCATAATAGCCAAACGCCATCGCCGACCACTGCGGCAGGTTGCCGGTCAGCCCGATCATCACCACCGCAAGGCCGATCATCGCAGCCGCCATCAGCAGATTGACGACAGCCGCCATTAGCCCGCGCCGTATCGCATGGAAGAACGTGAACGGCGGCAACAGCATCGACAGATCGATGAAAAAGTCGTGCAAGGGGTGGCGCGCCTCAGGCTTGTCGTCGGGTTTGCGCACCGGCTCACGCAAGGACGCGACCCAGACCGCCAGCAAGATGCCGGGAACGCCCACCGCCAGAAACGCCGCCTGCCAGCCGACCAGTCCGGCCATGCCGCCCCCCGGATAGGCTGCATCCCAGACCTGCGAGATCTTCGCCCCGATCAGCAGCGACACCCCACCCCCGAGGTAAAGCCCGGAGGAATAGATCGCGAGCGCGGTCGCGCGCTGGCGAGACGGGAAATAGTCCGAGATCAGCGAATAGGCGGTCGGGCTCGCGGTTGCCTCCCCCACGCCCACGCCCATCCGCGCCAGCGACAGCGTGAGATAGTTGCGCGCAAATCCTGAAAGCGCGGTCATCGTCGACCACAACACCAGCCCGATGGTCAGCAGCCGCACCCGGTGCCAGCGATCCGCCAGCCTGCCCAGCGGGACGCCGAACAGCGCGTAGAACACCGCAAAGGCCGCACCGCCCAGAAATCCCAGCTGGCCGTCGCTCAGTTGCAGATCGCGCTTGATGTCGACAGCGAGGATCGAGAGGATCTGCCGGTCGATGAAGTTGAGGATATAAACCACCACCAGCACGCCGAGCACATACCAGCTATAGGCGGACGCGGGCTCTTCGCTGCGCTCCGGCGCCGCCGTCGTCTCCAGACTCAATGCTGATCCCCTATCCCGTTATTGTCCGATCCCTGCCCCGGCGCGCGGGCCGTCAGGCGTTGTAGGCTGTGCTATCGACAATCCCGGCTTCGGCAAAACCCTTTTTCCGCAAACGGCATGAGTCGCACAGCCCGCAGGCCAGCCCGCCGGGCGTCGGATCGTAGCATGACCAGCTCCACGCCGGGTCGAGCCCCAGCCGCGCACACTCCGCCGCAATGTCCGCCTTGGTCATGTGCTGGAGCGGGGCGTGGATGGTGAATGGCGCACCTTCCACACCGGCCTTGGTGCCCAGCCGTGCTGTCTCGGCGAAGCTGGCGATGAATTCCGGGCGACAGTCGGGATAGCCCGAATAGTCGAGCGCATTGACCCCGATGAACACGTCGCGCGCGCCCGCCGCTTCGGCGCAGGCCGTGGTGAGCGCGAGAAACACCAGATTGCGCGCGGGCACGTAGGTCACGGGAATATCGTCACCCACCCCGCTCTTGGGCACATCGATCGAATCGGTGAGTGCCGATCCGCCGAACGCGCGCAGGTTGAGCGCAATGGTGGTGTGGCGGGCGAGGCCGAGCTTGCCCGTGATCCGTTCGGCGGATTCCAGCTCGAGCCGGTGACGCTGCCCGTAATCCACGCTGAGCGCATGGACAGCAAAACCCGCTTCCTGCGCCAGCGCGGCGGTTACCATCGAATCGAGCCCGCCCGAGAGCAGCACCACGGCGAGCGGCTTGGATTGTTGCGCATCACTCATGCCTGCGGCCCTACCATGCGGCAGGGCAAAGGCAATCGCCTGCGGCTCAGCACGATCCGGTGCGGCGCGCCTCGGCGGTCATCTGGAACGGCATGCCGCCATGGATGCCCTGGCTTTCCAGCTGGACCAGAGCGGCGGTCTCGCGGCGGATGCTGGTGCGGCCATAGCCGTTGCCGGGACAAGTGTATTGCACTGTCACGCGCGCCGCGCCGTCCTCGACGATGAACTGGCTGCATCCGCTTTCGCGGTGCATCAGCTGAATCAGCTCCGCGCCCGATTTGACGCAAATCCTGCGGGCCGGTGCGCCGCCGCGCTGCTTGATCGTCCACTCACCCCGCGCCAGCGTGTCGAGCATCGCCAGACCATTGCCCTGTGCCAGAGCCGGCACGGCAAGGCACAGCACGCCGCCGACAGCGGCGAGGCCTGCAAGCACCTTGGCACCGGTTGTCCTTCGGCTTCGATAGATCATGCTTGTCCCCATGCCAGCTTTCCGCCGCCGTCCTTTGCACAATTCGGCCATTCGACGGCGAAACTCGCAAATTTTTCGACCAACGGTCAAATCGCCAAGGCGAAGCTGCGCGAACAGAAAGCACAATCGACCGAGATTGTGCCATCGGGCCCGCGCATTTCCGCCTGCTCGTCGGGCGGGAAGCGGGCGATGATCGTCTCGTAATGGGCAGCCGAGCAGCGGCAGCCACGCGACAGCACCCTGCCGGGCTGCACGCGCACTTCGTCCTCTTCGTGAAACAGCCGCCAGGCGATCGCTTCGAGCGAGAGCGCGGGATCGAGCAGCTCGTCGTGGCTGATTGTGCCCGCGATCACCGCGACGTGCTCCCAATCGGGATGGTCGAGCCGGACGTGCAGACGCTCGCGCCCTTCCTCGCCATCGGGCAGGTGCTGGATCAGGATCCCTGCGGCCATTCGCCCGCCCGCACCCGCGCGGCTGGCGACGCGGATCAGCGTGGGGATCTGCTCGGACTGGCTGAAATAGCTCTCACACGCCTGCGCCAGGCTGTCGCCTTCGAGGGGCACGATCCCCTGATAGCGCTGCTGGCTCTCGGTCTCGAAAGTGATCGCGAGATAGCCCTCGCCGAACAGCGCGGTGAGACCCGGATTGGCGCCCAAAGTTGCCAGCCGTTCCCCATCGAAATCGACATAGCCGCGCACGGCCCCGTCGCGGTAATCGCACACCAGCAGCTTGACGATCCCGCCCTGGGTCTGCGCCTGAATCGTCAGCTGCGCACTCTCTCCCTTGAGCAAGCCGCCCATCAGCGCGCCCAGCACCAGCGCCTCGCCCAGCAGGTGCGTGATCGGCGCGGGGTAATCATGCGCCGAGAGCACCTGCTCCAGCACATGTTCCATCCGCACCACGCGCCCGCGCGCATTGCGCCCGGGCAGCGTGAAGCCCAGCAGGGTGTCGGAAAAGGTCTCGGCGGTTTGGGTCGTGTCCATCATCCGCCGCCATATGGGGACGGACCGGGCCGGACGGAAGACCCCGTCAGGCCGAGAGCATCCCGAAGGCCCACAGCAGTACCGATTTCTGCGCGTGGATGCGGTTTTCCGCCTCGGCGAACACCACCGATTGCGGGCCTTCGAACACCGGCTCGCTCACTTCCTCGCCGACATGCGCCGGGAGGCAGTGGAGGAACAGAGCATCGGGCTTGGCCAGCGCCATCAGATCGGTGTTGACCTGATAGGGAGCCATCGCCGCCAGCTTTTCCTCGGCATGGGCCTGCCCCATCGACACCCAGGTATCGGTGACGATCACATCGGCCCCGCGTGCCGCGGCCGCCGCATCCTGCGTCAACGTCACCGTCGCCCCGCCCGCGCGGGCCAGTTCGACGAAGGTCGGATCGGGCTCGTAACCCGCAGGCACCGCCACGCGGACGTTGAACTTCATCAGCCCCGCCGCCTCGAGGATCGAGTGCAGCACATTGTTGCCATCCCCGAACCACGCGACCTCAAGACCGGGCAACGCCTTGCCGTGCTCGATCACGGTCAGCAGGTCGGCCACGATCTGGCAGGGGTGCGACATGTCGGTAAGGCCATTGATCACCGGCACGGTGGCATGGGCCGCCATCTCCTCGATCTTGGCGTGATCGTCGGTGCGCAGCATGATCCCGTCGACCATGCGGCTGAGCACGCGCGCGGTATCGGCGATGCTTTCGCCCCGCCCGAGCTGGCTTGAAGCCGAATCGAGCAGCAGCACCGTGCCGCCCAGCTGGCGCATCGCGATGTCGAAGCTGACGCGGGTGCGGGTCGAATTCTTCTCGAACACCAGCGCCAGCACGCGGCCCTTGAGGGGCGCATCGGCATCGGGCGCACCCTTGGGAAGCCCTGCGCGCGCCGCCTTGCGATCGATCGCGTCGTTGATCATCGCCGCGATGGCATCGCCCCCGGCATCGCCGAGGTCGAGAAAATGGCGATACTGGCCCCCGCCCCCGCTCATGCCGCCTCGGGCACCTTGAAGCTCGCCGCGCCGGCCGAGAGCTTGTCGAAGAACTCGTCGATCTCGGCGTCGCCGATCACCAGCGGCGGAATCACCCGGATCGTGTTGTCGCCCGCCGCCACGGTCAGCAGCTGGTGATTGTCGCGCAGGTGCACGAAGAACGGGCGGCTCTCCATCTTCATCTTGAGGCCAAGCATCAGGCCCTTGCCCCGCACCAGCTCAAACAGCTCGGGGTAGTTGCCGATGAACTGTTCGAGCCGCGCACGCAGACGTTCGCCCTTCTCGGTGACATGGCTGAGGAACTCCTCGTTGGCCACGGCCTCCATCACCGCCATCCCCGCCGCCATCGCCAGCGGGTTGCCGCCATAGGTCGATCCGTGCGTGCCGAAGGTCATGCCGCGCGCGGCGTGCTCGGTGGCGATGCAGGCGCCCAGCGGGAAGCCGCCGCCAATGCCCTTGGCGGTCGCCATGATGTCGGGCGTGATACCGTAATGTTCATAGGCATAGAGCTTGCCGGTGCGCGCCACGCCGCACTGCACCTCGTCGAGGATCAACATCAGCCCGTGTTCGTCGCACAGCGCGCGCAGGCCCTCCATGAATTCCTGCGAGGCGGGGCGGATGCCGCCCTCGCCCTGGATCGGCTCGACCAGAATGCCCGCGGTCTTCGGCCCGATCAGCGCCTTGGCCGCTGCGAGATCGTCGAAGGGGGCATATTTGAACCCCTCGAGCAGCGGCGAAAAGCCGTGGTGCATCTTGGTCTGGTTAGACGCGCTGATGGTCGCCATCGTGCGGCCGTGGAAGGCGTTGTGGAAGGTAATGATCTCGAACCGGCCCGCATCGCCCGCGTCGCCTGCGTTCTGATGATAGGCGCGCGCGGTCTTGATCGCGCATTCGACCGCCTCGGCCCCCGAATTGGTGAAGAACACCGTGTCGCCGAAGGTGGTGTCGACCAGCCACTGGGCCAGCTTTTCGCCTTGCGGGCTGCCATAGAGGTTCGACACGTGCATCAGCGTTGCCGCCTGGCGCTGGATCGCGCCGATCAGCCCTTCGTGCGAATGGCCGAGCAGGTTGACCGCGATGCCGCTGGCGAAATCGAGGTAGCGGGTGCCATCCTCGTCGATCAGGTGGCAGTGCTCGCCGCGCACCGGCCGGACGCCGCAACGCGGATAGACGGGCATGAGGGGAGTGATCGACATGGGGTATGCTTCCTGAATGATCAAAATCGGGGGTCTCGAAACGCAAATGGCGGCCCTGAACCAGAGCCGCCATCCGCATTCCGTTAATCTCTCGCCGGTTCCGCGTCAAACCGCGGGGGAGCGAGGAGGAGGCTATTGTCAGCCTTCGATCGGGGCCAGATTGACGGCGGAATATTTTCCGCGTCGATCGACTTCGAGATCGAATTCGTAGCGCTCGCCTTCGTTCAGGGCGGAAAGGCCCGAACGCTCGACCGCGCTGATGTGGACGAAGGCATCCGGCTGGCCGTCATCGCGCACAAGGAAGCCGAAGCCCTTCATCGCGTTGAAGAACTTGACCGTGCCCTTGGCGCGTTCACCGGTCAGCTCGCGCTGCGGCGTGGCGGGCTTGGCCGCCACGGCGATAACGTCACCGACGATCTGGAGATCCTGCGCCGACACCTTGCCGCCGCGATCCACGAGATTGTACTGGAGCTCCTGCCCTTCGGCGAGGCCTTCAAGCCCGGCACGTTCGACCGCGCTGATGTGCACGAACACATCTTCGCCGCCGCCATCCTGCTGGATGAAGCCGAAACCCTTCTGGCTGTTGAAGAACTTCACCGTGCCCTTGCCGGTGCCGACGATTTGGGCAGGCATGCGGCTGAAACCACCGCCACCACCGCCACCACCGCCGCCGGGGCCACGCGGGCCGCCGCCGAAGCCGCCGCCACCGCGCGGGCCTCCGCCGCCGCCGCCGCCGTAGCGATCACCGCCACCGCCGCCGCCGAAACGGTCGCCACCGCCACCAAAGCGGTCATTGCCGAAATCGCGGGGGGGCGGAAAACCGTCATTCCCGCCGCCGAACGGATCGAAGCCATCTTCGCCGAAACCGTCGCGCTTGTCGCGGCCGCGCCGGCGTCCCCTATCGTAACCCATAGATCAAAACGTACCTTGCCACACTGCCCGCCCTCCATTGCGCCGATGTCGTGGACAGTGAGCCGCACCGGACGCAGACGCCCCGAGCCCGTGGACCGGCAGCGCACGCATTTCGAGGTATAGCGCACAATAGCTTGCTTTGCGAACGAAATTACCGGACCGCCCGGTGGCGGGCCGCGCGGGCGCTTGTGCCGGTGGGCGGCTTTGGGCATGACGGGCGCTCACACCCCGAGATAATGCAGGAGCGCGCATGAGCGATTTTCGCCGCCTCAACGAAAATGTGTTGGTGAGCCCGCAACTTGCGCTGGCCGATATCGCCGCTGCGGCCGCGTTGGGCGTTACGACGATCGTCAACAACCGCCCCGATGGGGAGGAGCCCTCCGCCCCGCAGGGCGACGAAATCGCCGACGCAGCTGCGGCAGCGGGCCTCAATTACGTGGCCATTCCGGTGGGCCATGCGGGCTTTTCCGAGCCACAGGTCGACGCGATGATCGCCGCGATGGAGCAGGCCGAGGGGCCGATTCTCGCCTATTGCCGCTCGGGCACGCGATCGACCCTGCTGTGGGCGCTGGCGAGTGCCAAACAGGGCGAAGCCCCCGAGACAATCGCCCGCACCGCGGCGCAGGCGGGCTACGACGTCAGCCCGATTCGCGCGATGATCGACATGCTCGCTGCGCGCTGAGACGCTTTCCCCGTGGACATGCTGATCCAGACTGCCGGTTCGCTCGCCGCGATCCTTGCTCTGGCGGGGCTGGCGTGGTGGATGCGGCTCGGGACTGCCCTACCGCTTGCCAACGCGGATGACGTGCGGCGGATCGCTGCCGAAATCGAGGACGGGTTTGTTCCGGTCGCTGTCGCTTGTGACGAGGAAGGCGCCGGAGCCTTGGTACGCGATTCGCAAGGCCGCATCATGCTGATCAGGCCGCACGGCAATCGTTTTGTCGGAAGAGTCTTAGCGGCAGGCGCCAGCGCCCTTCTCGAAGACTATCCTGGCGAGTTCAATATCATAATCGACAGCGGCGAAAGGCATTTCGGTCGGCTCCGCTTGACGCTCCCCGAACCGGAGACTTGGGCCGAGGCGATCAATCGGGTAAACGGGAAGCGCGATGCCTGACTTCAACCCCACCCAATACGCCGTGCCGCTGTTCGTGGTGGCGGTTCTGGCGGAGATGATCTGGGCGAAGCTGCGCGCGCCGGAAGCCTACGAGCCGAAGGACACGCTCGTCAGCCTCGCCTTCGGGCTGGGCTCGACCGTGGTGGGCGCCTTGCTCGGCGGCTTTGCGCTGGCGCTGTTCATCGCGGCCTATGAATACCGCATGTTCGATTTCGGCCCCGAATGGTGGGCGGTGTGGTGGGCCTGGCCGGTGTGCTTCGTGCTCGACGATCTCAAATATTACTGGGTCCACCGCGCCGGGCACCGCATCCGCTGGATGTGGGCCGCCCACGTGAACCACCATTCCTCGCAGCACTACAACCTTTCCACCGCCCTGCGGCAGACGTGGACAGGGATGTTCACCTTCGGCTTCCTGTTCGCGCTGCCGTTGGTGCTGCTCGGCTTTCACCCCGCGATGATTGCGATCTGCGGCGGGTTCAACCTCATCTACCAGTTCTGGATCCACACCGAGGCGATCGACAAGATGCCGCGCTGGTTCGAGGCAGTGATGAACACCCCCTCGCACCACCGCGTCCACCATGCGACCAATCCGCGCTATCTCGACACCAATTACGCGGGCGTGTTCATCGTCTGGGACAAGCTGTTCGGCACCTTCACCCCCGAGGTGGATGACGAGCGGATTCGCTACGGCATCGTCAAGCAGCTTGGCAGCTTTAATTTGCTGTGGGCGGTGTTCCACGAATGGATTGGAATGCTGAGCGACATCTGGCGCGCGCCGTGGAGGCACAAGCTGTCCTACCTCCTGCGCGAGCCCGGCTGGAGCCACGACGGCAGCCGCGAGACCAGTGATATGATCCGCGCGAAATGGCAGGCGCGCGTCGGCGCGGCGGCACCACCCCCAGTTTCGGTAGCTGATCGAAACGCGATTGCGGGCAGCGCCGAAGCTGCTTAGTCTCCCTTGCCAAAGGGAGAGATCATGGAAAGTTTCGACTACATCGTCATCGGCGGTGGCAGCGCGGGCAGCGCTGTGGCCGGACGCCTCGCGGTCGACGGCACGCGCCGGGTTTGCCTGCTCGAAGCGGGCGGGCGCAACGACAACATCCTCGTCAAGACGCCGGGCTTCATGCCCTTCCTGCTCAAGAACGCGAACTACCGCTTCGAGACTGTCCCGCAAAAGGGGCTGAACGGGCGGATCGGCTATCAGCCGCGCGGGCGGGGCCTTGGCGGCTCCTCGGCGATCAATGCGATGGTCTATATCCGCGGCAATCGCTGGGATTACGACAATTGGGCGGCGCTCGGCTGCAGCGGCTGGGCCTATGACGATGTGCTCCCCTACTTCCGCCGCGCCGAGGCGAACGAGCGCGGGGGCGACGAATTCCACGGCGCGGGCGGGCCGCTGTTCGTCGAGGATCAGAAATACGCCAACCCCACCAGCCACGCCTTCGTCGACGCGGCGGCGGCGCTTCAGCTGCGCACCAACAGCGATTTCAACGGCGCGCGGCAGGAAGGCTTCGGCCTCTACCAGGTCACCCAGCACAAGGGCGAACGCTGGTCGGCAGCGCGCGCCTATGTGGAGCCGATCCGCGATCAGGGCAATTTCACGATCCGCACCGATACGCTGGTCGAGAAGCTGGTGATCGAGGAGGGGCGGGTCACGGGCGTCCAGATCCGGCGCGGCGGCAAGCGCGAAACCTTGCTCGCGAAGGCCGGCGTGGTGCTGAGCGCGGGGGCCTTCAATTCCCCGCAGATCCTGATGCTCTCCGGCATCGGCCCGGCCGAACATCTCAAGGCCCACGGGATCGAAGTGATGCTGGATCGCCCCGCGGTCGGCAGCGACCTTCAGGACCATATCGACTATGTCTCCGGCTGGGAGACCGACAGCGACGTGCCGCTGGGGCAGTCGCTCAAGGGCACGCTCAAGATGGCGGCGGCGATCCTCGAGCATCGCCGCAAGCGGACGGGCACGATGACCACGCCCTATGCCGAAGCCGGGGGCTTCTGGACCGTGATGCCCGACGCGCCTGCGCCCGACGTGCAGTGGCACTTCGTCCCCGCCGTGCTGGAAGATCACGGGCGCGAGAAGGTGAAAGCGCATGGCTTCTCGCTCCACGCCTGCGTGCTGCGGCCCGAGAGCCGGGGCACGGTGCGGCTCGGCTCGCCCGACGCCGCCGCCGCGCCGGTGATCGACCCCAACTTCCTCGACGACGAACGCGACATGGCGGTCTTGCGCGCGGGCGTGCGCCTGTCGCACCGCATCGCCGAGGCTCCGCCGCTTCAGGCCTTCGGCCCGCGGGATCGCCACCCCATCGACCTCAATGACGCCGCCGCGCTCGACGCCCTGATCCGGGCCCGCGCGGACACGGTCTACCACCCGGTCGGCACCTGCCGCATGGGCGCGGACGCGGATGCGGTGGTCGATCCGACGCTGAAGCTGAACGGGCTCGAAGGCCTGTGGGTGGCCGATGCGAGCATCATGCCGAGGCTCGTCAGCGGCAATACCAACGCGCCCAGCATCATGATCGGCGAGCGGTGTGCCGACTTCGTGATGGCAGCCGAGCGGTGAACAACGAAGAACTCGCCGCAATGATTCACGCAGAGGCTGTTGATCAGCTGATTGCGACCTACGAAGGCTGGCTGCGCAATCTGGACCGGGCCAAGGCAACTGATCCGTACTGGCAAGCTGTGCTGCGACTGTTCGACACTCTCGATCAGGACGGGCAAGCCGTTCTGGTGCGGGCACTGCGGCAGGCCAGCGTCGATGCGGTGTCATCCGCCTTGTCCTTGCTCGAAGTTCACGACGAGGGGCGCGCGTGGTTCGAAGTTCAGGACGCCTTCCTGCTGATCGAGGAAGAGCGTCCCTGACGATCTCTGACACAAAAAAAGGCCGGAGGGTTTGCACCACTCCGGCCATATTCAGTTTGTTCGTTCGCAGGAGGAACAAGGTGAGGCGGGGGGAGGGGAGAGGGAGAGAGAGGCCTCCCCCCGCCAAGCTTGGTGTTCTTCGTTGGTCGCATCGCGAAGGGCAAAAACCGGTGCCCACTTTTTGCGCGATGCTCCCGTGATTAGTTGTAGGCGCGCTCCCCATGTTCGGAGATGTCGAGGCCGTTGACTTCGCTTTCTTCGTCGACCCTGAGGCCGGTGATGGCCTTGGCGATGGTGATGGCGATGGCGGTGCCGAGCGCCGCGACCACCATGGTCACGACAACCGCGAAGGCCTGGGTGACGAGCTGGCTGCCCATCGCGTAGTCCTCGCCGCCCGGGCCACCCAGAGCGGGCGAGTAGACGATGGCGGTGCCGATCGCACCGACGATCCCGCCCACGCCGTGGATCCCGAAAGCATCGAGCGCATCGTCATAGCCGAGCGCCGGCTTCACCTTCGCCACGAAGAAGTAGCACACGACCGAGGCCACCGCGCCGAGCAGGATCGCGCCGAACGGGCCCGAGTTCCCCGCCGCCGGGGTCACCGCGACGAGACCGGCGATCACGCCCGAGCAGAAGCCCAGCGCCGAACCCTTGTGGCCCATCGCCCGCTCGGTCAGCATCCAGAACAGCCCGCCCGCTGCCGTAGCGACGAAGGTGTTGATCATGGCGAGCGCGGCCGAGCCATTGGCTTCGAGTGCCGAACCGGCGTTGAAGCCGAACCAGCCCACCCACAGCAGACCGGTGCCAACCATCGTCAGCGTCAGGCTGTGCGGCGGCATCGGCTCGGTCGGGTAGCCCTTGCGCTTGCCGAGGATGAAGGCGGCGACCAGCGCCGAAACACCGGCGTTGATGTGCACCACGGTGCCGCCCGCAAAGTCGAGCGCGCCCATCGCGAAGAAGTAGCCGCGCGCTTCCCACACCATGTGGGCGATCGGGAAATAGACGATCGTCAGCCAGATCAGCGTGAAGACCATCGTCGCGGAAAACTTCATGCGCTCCACCACCGATCCCAGCACCAGCGCCGCGGTGATCGCGGCAAAGGTCATCTGGAAGCTGATGAAGATGTATTCGCTGATCACCTCGTCGGTGAAGGTCGCGGCGGTCGAATCCGGGGTGACACCGGCAAGGAAGAACTTGCCCCAGCTGATCCACTCGTTGCCTTCCGGACCGAAGGCGAGGCCATAGCCCCACATCACCCACACCAGCATCGCCAGCGATGCGGCAGCACCGATCTGGGTCATGGTCGAAAGCATGTTCTTGGAGCGGGTCAGGCCGCCATAGAACAGGGCGAGGCCCGGCAGGATCATCAGCAACACGAGAACCGTCGCGGTCATCATGAAGCCGTTGTTGCCCGGGTTGGGAACGGCAGGTGCGGCCTCTGCGGCAGCGGCGGCGGCTTCGGCCACCGGGGCAGCGAAGGCGGGCGCGGCGAGCATCGCCATCCCGGTCGCCAGCGCGGCACCCTTGAAGAGAATGGATTTCATCGAATTGGCCCCCTTACAGCGCGGTTTCGCCGGACTCGCCGGTGCGGATGCGGGTCGCCGAGGCAAGATCGAGCACGAAGATCTTGCCGTCGCCGATGGCTCCGGTGTTGGCGGTCTGCTGGATGGTTTCGACCACCTGCGCGGCGATATCGTCGCTGGCAGCGATCTCGAGCTTCACCTTGGGAAGCATGTTGGTGGAATATTCGGCACCGCGGTAGATTTCGGTCTGACCCTTCTGGCGACCGAAGCCCTTGACCTCGGTGACAGTCATTCCGGCGATGCCGATCCCGCTCAACGCCTCACGAACGGTGTCGAGCTTGAATGGTTTGATGACGGCGATGATGAACTTCATCTTTGGCCCCTGTTGCACCGGATTGTTTCCGGCCACCGGGATCACAGCAACAAGCGTGCCAAACTTGTGTAACGTGGCTGACGCAAAGAACTCGGCGCGCTTCTTCGCGCCTGCGGGATACTACCTGCCTAATTTTTAAGCGCGTGATTAACGATTGGGCAATTTTTGTACCAGCCGCGCCTTATTCGCCCGCAATGAAGCGATCGGTCGCGCGGGTTGGCAGCCCGTCGATGCTGCGCGTGCGCTTGGCCATCTTGGCCTCCCACTCGGTGGGATCGGACTGGCGGTGCGCTTTCTTGAGCGTCTCGCGCTCGCCCTCCAGCGCCATGAAGGGCACGCCCCAGCCGCAAGAGGATTGCACGCTCTCGACCGCGATGTCGAAGATCTGGCGCGTTCCGGGCATCAGCGCGAAATGCGCCGCCAGCGCGTCCCACTCGGCATCCTGCGGCAGCACGGGCCGCCCGCGCCCGTAGATGCGCAGGATCAACGCCGGCCGCTGGAAGTTGCAGAACATCACCGTGATCCGGCCATCGGCGGCGAGATGCGCATGGGTCTCGTTCCCCGATCCGCCAAGATCAAGATAGGCGACGCGGGTGGGCGAGAGCACCCGGAAGGCGTCATAGCCCTTGGGGCTGAGGTTGATCCGCGCATTCTCCGCCGCGGTCGCGACGAAGAACACCGGCTGGGCTGCGATCATCGCGATCTGCTTTTCGGTGAGCGCCTCGGTAAAATCGGCCATCGGACGCTCCTTTCAAGCGGTCAGAGGAAATCGCGCAGGGTTGAAATGAACCGATCGAACTGGTCGTGATGCAGCCAGTGGCCCGCCTTCTCGAACTCGATCACGCGCGCGGTCTTGAAGTGGGCGATGCGCCCGTCCTTCTCCGGGTTCGAGGCCCATGAATCCGCGCCGTAGAGCAGCAGCGTCGGGCAGGTGATCGCGCCCCACAGCTGCTCGATGAACTCGTCGCCGATATCCTCGACCGGCCAGACGTTGAGATGGGGATCGAACTTCCAGCTATAGGTGCCGTCCTCGTTGCGGTTGACCCCGTGGACGGTGAGGTGGCGCGCCTGCTCCTCGGTGAGGTAGGCGTTTTCCTCGATCATGCGGGCGAAGGCGGCCTCGATGCTCTCGTATTTGCGCGGGGTGCGCCCGGCGGCCTGACGCTTCTTTGCGATCCATTCGGCGAGGCGTTCGGGATAGGGCTGGGCGCGTTGCTTCTCGCGCCATTCGGGCGAAGGGCCGAGACCCTCGATCGCCACCAGCTTGGTCACCATGTCGGGGAAGGCCCCGGCATAACGCAGCGCGACATTGCCGCCCATCGAATGGGCCACCATCCTGACCGGGCCGACGCCGAGCTGGTGGATCAGCTGGGCGAGGTCATAGACCATGTCGCCCGCCGAATAGACCCCGTCCGAGACCCAGTCCGAATCGCCGTGCCCGCGGTGGTCCATCGCGATGACGTGGTAATCCTCGCGCAGCGCCTCGGCCGTCCAGTCCCACGAGCGCGCATGATCGCGCCCGCCATGCACCAGCACCAGAGGGGGCTTACCCCGCCCGCCCCAATCCAGATAATTGAGACGAAGACGCTGCGAGATGAAGGTCTGCGAGGTCGGAACAGTGTCGAACATGGGGATGCTTTGGCCAAACTGCGGGGTTTGGGCAAGTGCCAGCCCTGCTAGCGTTCCTTCGTCGCCGAGAAGGTCAGCTCGGGGTTCTTCTCGACCTGATAGGTCACGTCCCACGGGCTCTTGGCCATGAACACCATGTCGCCATCGCGGTCCTTGGCGAGGTTGGCGCGGTTGAAGCTGGCGAAATCGTCGAGCGCCTTGGCGTCCCCCTTGATCCAGCGCGCGGTGGCGAAAGGCGAGGGTTCGAGCACGGCTTCGACCTTGTATTCCGCCTCGAGCCGGCTGATCAGCACCTCGAGCTGAAGCTGCCCGACCACGCCGACGATGTGCGCCGAGCCGATCTCGGGGTAGAATACCTGAATCACGCCCTCTTCGGAAAGGTCGTCGAGCGCCTTCCTCAATTGCTTGGTCTTGGTCGGATCGCGCAGCTGCACCCGGCGCAGGATTTCGGGCGCGAAGTTGGGCAGGCCGGTGAAGCGCACCTGGTTGCGCTCGGACAGCGTGTCGCCCACCCGCAGCGTGCCGTGGTTGGGGATGCCGATGATGTCGCCCGCCTCGGCGGTGTCGGCCAGCTCGCGGTCCTGCGCGAAGAACAGGATCGGCGAGTGGACCGCGATGGGCTTGCCGAGGCCGCTGGGCGTCAGCTTCATGCCGCGTTTGAAGGTGCCCGAGACCTGCCGCATGAAGGCGATGCGGTCGCGGTGGTTGGGGTCCATATTGGCCTGCACCTTGAAGATGAAGCCGGTGACCTCGTCGCGCTCCGGGCTGATCTGCTCTTCGCCCGCGGGCTGGGGCCGGGGCGGGGGCGCGAATCGGGCGATCGCGTCGATCAGCTCGGTGACGCCGAAGTTCTTCAGCGCCGATCCGAAATAGACCGGCGTCAGATCGCCGTGACGGAAGGCTTCGATGTCGAATTCGGGATAGCCGCCGCGCGCCAGCTCGATCTCGTCGGCGAAGCGCTGGGGGATGGCGGCGGTGTCGCGCGTGCCGAGGAACTCGCGGCTCGGGCCCTCGGGACGGCTGATGGTCTCGGTGGCGAAATCGAGCAGGCCCTCGAACTCGCCGCCCATGCCGATCGGCCACATCTGCGGGCTGACATCGAGCGCCAGCATGTCGGCGACCTCGTCCAGCGTCTCGAAGGGATCGCGGCCCTCGCGGTCGACCTTGTTGACGAAAGTGACGATCGGCACGCTGCGCAGCCGGCAGACCTCGAACAGCTTGCGGGTCTGCGGCTCGATCCCCTTGGCGGCGTCGATCACCATCACCGCCGAGTCCACCGCGGTCAGCGTGCGGTAGGTGTCCTCCGAGAAGTCCTCGTGCCCCGGGGTGTCGAGCAGGTTGAAGACGATCCCGTCTTTCTGGAAGGTCATCACCGAGGACGTGACCGAGATCCCGCGCTGTTGTTCGATCTTCATCCAGTCCGACCGCGCCCGCCGCGCCGCGCCGCGCGCCTTGACCTCGCCGGCCAAGTGGATCGCGCCGCCCTGCAGCAGCAGCTTTTCAGTGAGCGTGGTCTTCCCCGCGTCGGGGTGCGAGATGATCGCGAAGGTGCGGCGGTTGCTGGTCATTGCGCGCGCCCTATCGCGGAGGATGTCGCTCGTCCATGCCTGCCTGCTGCCATCCGCCGCGCTCAGCAATCGAAGGGGATGTAGAGCATCACACCCGCGGGCCGCGCATTGCAGGTGATGCGCGAGGTCATGGTGTCCGGGGCACTGGCAGAGTTCTGCGGAAGACTCTCGAACCCGGCACTCGTCCCCGAGCCCTCCCGCCACATGATCTGCCAATCAAGCGGCGAATCCTTGACGTCGAGCAGGCTCTGGCCCGGTGCAGGCTTGGGGCCGGTATATTCGACGATGAAGTCTCCCGCCCGGGTGAACTCGCCCGCTTTCACCTCGAACACGGGTGTACCGCCGGGATAGAAGCCGGTCGGATAGGCGCTGCCGAATCCGCGAGAGCAGATCAGGCCCGGCGATGTCGGCATCGCATCGCAGGCCACCGTGAAGGCGATCGGCCGATAGCGCCCGGCCGGGACACGGTAGGTCAGTTGCTTCTCGTCGATCATGTTGCTGCCCATGACCGGGACACCGGCGCCGCGCTCGAACCGCAGCACCCGGTCCGTGTCGCGCCCTTCGGCGTCGACCGCGACGAAGTAGACGATGGCGGTCTCGACGAACTGCTTCTGGGTGCGCACCGAAAGCTGCACCGCGCCCTCGCCGGGTTTGAGCTGCTTGGGCGCCTTGATCTTCTTCGGCTCGCTGACGCTGTAGCGCGATTGCGCTGCCGCCGATTGCGGCACCGACAATGCCAGCCCGGCGATCATTGCCAGCAAGGCGAGCACTGCCCGGTGCTTCATCCTCTGACCCTTTTGCATAGCGGTCGGGTGCATGATCAGCCCTCCCGCGCGACGCGGAAGCCCGCGAAGTCCTGGTTGACCGGCATCAGCTCGATGCGGTTGATGTTGAGATGCGGCGGCAGGCTGGCGATCCAGCCGATGGTGTCGGCGATGTCCTCGCCCGTCATCGGGTTCACGCCCGCATAGAGGCTGTCCGAGGCCTCCTGACTGCCGGTGCGCACGAGGGTGAATTCGGTCTCTACCATCCCCGGCTCGATGCTGGTCACCCGCACGCCGGTGCCGTGAAGGTCAGCCCGCAGCGCAAGCGTGAAGTGGTTGGCAAAGGCCTTGGACCCCGCATAGACGTTGCCGCCCGGATAGATGTAGCTCCCCGCGACCGAACCGATCGCGATGATCGCGCCCTTGCGCTCGATCAGCTTCGGCAGCAGCTTGCGGGTCAGCACCACCATCGCGGTGATGTTGGTATCGATCATCGTCTGCCAATCGTCGAGATTGGCATTCTGCGCGGCGGAGAGCCCCTGCGCGAGGCCGGCATTGTTCACCAGCAGGTCGATATCGCGGAAGCCTTCGGACAGGCTGGCGAGTGCGGCGTCCATCGCAGACGTATCGCGCACGTCGAAGCACAAGGGCAGCACCGTGTCCGCGCCCAGTTCGGCGACCAGCGCGTCCAGCCGCTCCTGCCGCCGCCCGGTGGCGACACAGCGCCAGCCGTCCTTGACGAGGCGGCGCACCGTGGCGAGGCCGATCCCGGCGGTCGCGCCTGTGACAAATGCAGTTTTCATCCGCGCAGGCTCCCACCTTGCTTGGCTGCCGCCGCGACGATCTTTTCGGCGATGGCCTTCAAATCCGCATCCTTGAAACTCGCTTCGCCCGGCTGGAGCGTGACTTCGAGCGCGATCGACTTCTGCCCCTCGGGCACGCCTTGCCCTGCGAAGATGTCGAACACGCGCACCGCGGTGATCGCGGCCTTGTCCGCGCCCTGCACGGCGCGCACCAGATCGCCCGCCGCAAGGCCTTCCGGCACGAGGAAGGCGAAGTCGCGGGTCACGGCCTGCAGCGCCGGCGGCGTGAAGCCGGGGCGTGCGAAGGCGGCGTTTTTCTTCGGCGGGATCGCGTCGAGGAACAGCTCAACGGCGGCAACGGGCGCGTCGGCATCGAAGGCCTTGAGCGTTGCGGGATGCACCATCCCGAAGCGCGCCAGCACCACCTTGGGGCCAAGCCGCAGGGTTGCCGACTGGCCGGGGTGGAACTGCGCGCCCGCCTCCCCCATCACCATCAGATTGGCGACCGGCGCACCCGCCGCTTCGAGCAGCTGGAGCGCCAGCGCCTTGGCGTCAAAGGCGTCGAAACCCTGCGCCTTGCCGCTCTGCCATCCGCGCGGCGTTTTCTCGCCCGCCAGCACGATTCCGAGCGTCGACTTCTCGTCGCTGAGGCCGTTTGCCCCGCGGAAATAGCGCCGCCCGATCTCGAACAGCCGCGAGGACGCCGCGCCGCGATCGGCGTTGCGCTTGGCCGCCATCAGGAGGCCGGGGAGCAGCGAAGGCCGCATCGCCTTCATGTCCTCGCTGATCGGATTGGCGAGCACCCACAGCGCCTGATCCGAGCCGAAGTGCTCCGCCGCCCACGTCGGGAGGAAGCTCCACGTCACCGCCTCGTTCAATCCGCTTGCGGCAGCGGCGCGGCGCAGACTGCGCTCAAGCTTTTGCTGCGGCGTGGCGGTGGGGCGGGCGACGCCTTCTGCCCGGGGCAGAGCGACACTCGCCACCTTGTCGAGCCCGTGGATCCGCACGACTTCCTCGACCAGATCGGCCGGGCCTTCGATGTCGTGGCGGCGCAACGGGCAGGTCACCTGCCAGTCGGCGCCGACGGTGAAGTCGAGGCTTTCGAGGATGCGCTTCTGCTCGCCCTCGGCCACTTCGACACCGCCAAGGCGCGCGGTCAGGCCGGGGTCGAAAGCAATGACCTTGGCGTCAGACGGCGGCGAACCGGCGCGCACGACTTCGCTTGGGCTTCCGCCCGCCAGCTCGACGATCAGCCCGGTCAGCAGATCGAGGCCCTGATCCAGAAACGCGGGATCGACCCCGCGCTCGAAACGGGTGCGCGCATCGCTCGACAGGCCCAGCTTGCGCCCGGTCGCACCAATGCGAGCCGGGTCGAAATAGGCGATTTCGAGCAGCACGTCGGTGGTGTCGTCCTGCACCCCCGAATGCTCGCCGCCCATGATCCCGGCGATATCGTGCACCTGCACGTCGTCGGCAATCACGGTCATCTCGCTGCCCAGCGTGTAGGTCTTCTCGTTGAGCGCCAGCACCTCTTCGCCATCCTTGGCGCGCCGCGCCACCACCGCGCCCGAAAGCTTGGCGAGGTCATAGACGTGCGCCGGACGCCCGAAGCCGAGCATCAGGTAATTGGTCAGATCGACCAGCAGCGAGATCGGGCGCTGGCCCGCGCTCTTGAGCCGCTGTTGCAGCCAGTCGGGCGAAGCGCCGTTCGTAACGCCCTTGATGACGCGGCCATAGAAGGCCGGGCAGCCCTCGGGATCGTCGGTGCGGATTTCGGTCGGGCACGCGCCTTCCGCCGTGAACGACGGCATGGGAACCGGCTTCAGCGTCCCCAGCCCCTTGGCGGCCAGATCGCGCGCGATGCCGTAGACGCCCATGCAGTCGGGGCGGTTGGGCGTCACCGCCACCTCGATCACCGGCGAGGCACCGTGATAGCTCGCGAAATCGCTGCCGACCGGCGCATCCTCGGGCAGTTCGATGATCCCGTCGTGATCCTCGCCCAGCTCCAGCTCGCGCACCGAGCACATCATGCCGTTCGATTCGACGCCGCGGATCGCGCTCTTGCGGAGCACCATGCCGTTGGCGGGCACGACCGCGCCGGGGAGCCCCAGCACGCCCTTCATCCCCGCACGCGCATTGGGCGCGCCGCAGACGACCTGCAGCGGATCGCCCTCACCCGTGTCGACGGTCAGCACCTGCAGCTTGTCGGCATCGGGATGGCGCGCGGCGGTGAGCACATGGGCGACGCGGAAACCGGCGAGCTTCTCGGCCGGGTCTTCCACGCCCTCGACCTCGAGCCCGATCGCGTTGAGCGCGTCGCAGATGTCCGAAACGGAGGCGGTGGTCTCGAGGTGGTCCTTGAGCCAGGTCAGCGAGAACTTCATGCGCGCGCTCCCACGCCAGCGGAAAGGGTCGGCTGATCGAAGGGCGAGAAGCCGTAATGCGCCAGCCAGCGCGGATCGCCGTCGAAGAAGGCGCGCAGGTCGTTCATCCCGTATTTGAGCATCGCGATGCGGTCGATCCCGAGGCCGAAGGCGAAGCCCTGCCACTCGTTGGGATCGAGTCCCGCGAATTGCAGCACGCGGGCGTTGACCATCCCGCTGCCGCCCAGCTCCATCCACGCATGGCCCGGTGCATCGCCGTGCCCGCCGACCACGCGGCGGCCACCTTCTGTCGAATAGCCGACATCGACCTCGACGCTCGGCTCGGTGAAGGGGAAGTAGCTGGGGCGCAGACGAAGCACGATGTCCTCACGCTCGAAGAAGGCCTTGAAGAAGGTCTCCAGCGTCCACTTGAGGTGACCCAAGTGAATGCCCTTGTCGATCACCAGACCTTCGACCTGGTGGAACATCGGGGTGTGGGTGGCGTCGCTGTCCGAACGGTAGACGCGGCCCGGCGCGATGATGCGGATCGGCGCGCCTTGATCAAGCATGGCGCGGATCTGCACCGGCGAAGTGTGGGTGCGCAGCAGCACGTCCTTTCCATCGGCAGTTTTATCCGGGAAATAGAACGTGTCGTGCATCGCCCGCGCCGGGTGGGTCTCGTCCATGTTGAGCGCGGTGAAATTGTGCCAGTCGTCCTCGATCTCGGGGCCAGTGGCGACCGCGAAGCCGAGGTCGGCGAAGATCTCGGCGAGTTCGTCCATGACCTGCGAAACCGGATGCACCGATCCCTTGGGCGCGGCGGCGGCGGGCAGGGTCAGGTCGATGGTCTCCCGCGCCAGCTGCGCTTCGAGCGCCGCGGCTTCCAGCGCGACCTTCTTCGCCTCCAGCGCCTCGGCGATGCTGGCGCGGGCGGACTGGATCGCGGGGGCCGCAGCGGTGCGCTCTTCCGGGCTCATCCCGCCCAGCGTCTTGAGCGCGAGGCTGACCCAGCCCTTCTTGCCGAGCGTGTCGAGCCGCTGCGTCTCGAGCGCGTCGAGGCTGTCGGCCGCCGCAATCGCGGCCAGCGCGGCCTCGGTCTGGGATGTGATGTCGGTCATGGTCTCGGGCGATCTGTCGCAAAGGGATGGGTGCCGCCGCCCGCTAGCGGCAAATCACGCGATTTGCAAAGCGGCAGTCGGCGCGAAAGCCCGCTCAGGATGCGCGGGCCGGTGCCGGCGCGTGGAGCCCCTGCACCGCCTCGCCCGCCACCGCCTTGCGCGCCTGCGCCGCCGCCGCCAGCAGCGGCTTGTCCGCGCGCGCATAGGCCGAGGGGCTCATCCCCATGAAGCGCTTGAAATCGCGCACGAAATGCGGCTGGTCGTGATAGTGGCTGTCGAGCGCGCCCAGCCAGGTCAGCGAGGGATCGAGCATGAACGTGGCAAGGCTGCGCAGAAACCGCTGACGGCGCAGCAAGAGCTTGGGCGCAAAGCCGAAGACACGGGCCGAGAGCCGCTCGACCGAGCGCGTCGTCACGCCCATCCGCGCCGCGATATCGGCCACGGTGATGGTCGCCGGATCGAGCAGCGCGGCGTTGAAGGTGGCGATCGCCTCCTCCTGCGCGATGCAGCGCGGCGGGGCGGCGGCGAACACCTGCTTGAGGTGCGCCTCGATCAGGGCCAGCTCCTCGTCATAATCGCCGCTGCCTGCCGCCAGCGCCTGCGCCAGCGGGACGAAGGCGGCGAACAGCGGGTCGGCCGCGCCATCGACGAAGCGGTCGGCATAGTCGCACGCCGGGGCAGCGAACAGCCGCGCCCAGCCCATCGGCAGCAGTCCGATCCCCCAGCTGTGCCCCGACCCCATCCGGAACCGCATCGCGCGGCTGGTGGGCCCGGTGACGGTGAAATCAGGGCATGCGACCGGCTCCCCCGGCCCGATCGCCGATTGCGCCCGCCCGGCGCTCAGGAACCGCAGATTGGCCCATTCGGGATGCAGCGCGTCCGTCAGCCACGGCGAGCGCGGCGAACATACCACATCGGTGCGGTAAAAGGTGGTGACGTAAGGGCGCAGGATCGGCTTCGGCAAGGCAAACCGCAGCAGTACTCGATAGCCCGACATCGCATGCATCGTGACACTCCCCCGACAGCGCTCTTACACCGTGGACGGGCCGGAGCAATGGGCAAGCACCCTCTAGGGGATCGCGCGCAGAGCGACGTTTACCGTAGCGTCGTGGGCGGATCGAGGGTCTGCGCCGCACTGCCCCACACCCGTGCGCGCGCTTCCATGAACGAGGTCAGGATCGGGTGATCGAGCGCGGCATATTCGGAAGGGTTCATGGTCATGAACTCGCGGAACTCGCGGGTGAACTGCGCCTGATCGTGGTAGAGCGCGTCCATCGCCTCGGTCCAGCGGCTGCCGCGCTGGAGCATATAGGTGCTGAGCGAGCGCATGAAGCGCTGGCGGCGCATCAGCAGCTTGGGCGTAAAGCCGAAATAGCGCATGCACAGCCGCTCCAGCGTGCGGATGCTCATCGCGCAGGCATCGGCGAGATCGTGGACCGCGGCATGCTCGCCCTCGACCAGCTCGGCATGGACGCGGCTGATGCGGGCATCGTCGCGCGTCGGCCGCATCCGCTGGCGCATCGCATCGACGATCGCGGCGAACTGCTCCTCGCGGCCGATCGCGGGGTTGCACAGGGTCTCGCTCAAGCCGGCGAAGTGCCGGAACACCGGGTGCGCCGCGCCGTCGGCGATCATGTTGGAGCAGCCGCTCGCCTCGGCATCGAAGAACCGCGCCCAGCCCAAAGGCAGGAACCCCACGCCCCACATCTCGACCGAAGGCATGGTGAAGCGGCACGGCAGCGCGCTCGGCCCGGTGGCGACGAAGGGCGCATCGGCGATCCGCGTCGCGCCGATCTCGGCCGCGGGCGCGCCGCCGCAGAAGAAGCGGATATTGGCCCACTCAGGCTGGAGATAATCGACCAGCGGCCCCGCGCCCGGATCGATCGTCAGCGTCATGTGATAGAAAGTGGTGAAGCAGCCTTCGAATTCCGCGGGCGGTTCGCGGAATTCGGCGATCAGCCGGTAGGCCGATGGCGGCACTGTGCCGCTGGTGTGCGCGCATTCCCCCATGGCTTCCAATAGCCAAAAATGACGCAGTTTTACAAGGGCGGTGACGGTTTCATACAAGCCGCGCAGCAAAAGGGCGGGCGTCCGAAGACACCCGCCCCTTGCGTTTCAGTGGTTTGTGAAGCCGCAGCGGCTTACGCCGGCAGAGCAGCCCCCGCCCGCTTTACGCGGGCAATGCAGCCTTCGCCTGAGCGATCACGGCCTTGAAGGCGCCGCCTTCGTTCATCGCGAGATCGGCCATCGCCTTGCGGTCGAGCTCGATCCCGGCCAGCTTGATGCCGTGCATGAACTGCGAATAGGTCAGGCCTTCCATGCGGACAGCGGCGTTGATGCGCTGGATCCAGAGAGCACGGAACGTCCGCTTCTTCACCTTGCGGTCGCGGTAGGCGTACTGCCCGGCCTTTTCGACCGCCTGACGGGCGATGCGGATGGTGTTCTTGCGGCGACCACGATAGCCCTTGGCCTGGTCCAGAATCCGCTTGTGCTTGGCGCGGGTGGTAACACCCCTTTTGACGCGTGCCATATCAGTATATCCTTATCTTGAGGATGCGCAGGGCCGAAGCCCGGCGCGCATCAATCGAGCCCGTAGGGCGCCCACTTCTTGATCGTCGGCGTATCATGCGCCGACAGGACGGAAGTGCCGCGGTTCTGGCGGATATACTTCGCATTGTGGCTGATCAGACGGTGACGCTTGCCAGCGACGCCGTGCTTAACCTTGCCGGTGGCGGTGAGCTTGAAGCGCTTCTTGACGCCGCTCTTGGTCTTCAGCTTGGGCATTTTCATCTCCTGCATGAGACACGTCGGAACCGGCCATGGCAGCCCTTGTCGCCAGGCTGGCTGATTGATTCGTGTCAGTGAAGTCGGCGCGCTTAGGGGGAAGGTGCGCGAAAGGCAAGAGGGTTGCGGGGCGCGGCGAGCGATCGATGCGGCTGCGTGGCGGCTTTCGGGAAGCCGGGGAGGGACCGCGAATGGCCGATAGTGGGTGGTTTGGCGAATGGCGGCTTTGTCGTCCGGCTCACAAATCAAGCCAGCTCCGCTTCAATGAACTTCGCCCGTTCGGAGCCAGTCGAACATTGTTGAACTCGGGATGTTGTCGCAAAGTCAGGATTTCCGTCTTAGGTGCGTGCCAAACTAGCACGAACGGCACTCAACTTAGGTTCGGCTCAGGCTCTGACATTCTTCTCACCCCTGACTCAGAAAAATAAGATCGTCCGCACAGCCATCTAAGAAGGCAGGCGTTCCAATTCCGCGTTCACCCAAGATATAGAAAGCCGCTCCACCTTTGAAGTTTGTGTCTTTTACTTCAAGATTCCCTTCCACCAAATTAAACCTGTCGCCATAGTCAACCTCGCAGCAATCGGGGTGTGTCCGAATAAAACTCTCTGCTTCACGAATTGTATATTGTTGGTCTACAAGCCTGCTTCGCTTGGAAGGGTTGGCGCTGCGGAGTCGAAGATTTCGCTCGACGAGCGCCCTGCTTTTCCATTCGATTTCGGTTAGCTTGCGCCCTTCCGCTTCACAGTAACGGGCGCCGCTATCCGAGCACCCACCCATGAGTAGTGTCATTGAAACCACGATAGCCAAGTTTCCGGGCCTTACCACTACTCAGCCTCCAGCGTCATATACGCCCCTATGCTAACGCGCTGCTGAGTGACCGCAACGGGGTCGCTTGCTGAATTTCGGCTTTTGGCACACGATCGCGCCGAACCGGATATTTCCTACAGCGCCGGACCGCATTACGCTACCGTCCGCTCTTTGCCATTATCGGAAGGGTGGTCGGAGGACCGCCACGCGCGTTTCTTTCCCGGATTCTTGTGTCCGTCCGCGCGCGGACAGGCATTAACGCACTGTCACAACTAGGGAAAATGCCCTGTTGGGAAAGTGACACGCTGTCACTTTCGTCACCTTCCCAACACGTGCGCTATGCCTCCAGCTCGACGTCCCAATAGAGCCAGTCGCGCCAGGTTTCGTGGAGGTAGCCCGGCGGAAACTGCTTGCCGGCCTGCTGCAATTGCCACGAGGTCGGGCGGATCGGCGCCTGGTGGAGGCCCATCCCCGCCTGTTTCGGGGTGCGCCCGCCCTTCTTCATGTTGCATGGCGCGCAGGCGGTGATGATGTTCTCCCATGTCGTCCGGCCCCCGAGGCGGCGCGGGGTCACGTGGTCGAAGGTCAGGTGATCGTGGCTGCCGCAATACTGGCACTGGAAGCGGTCGCGCAGGAACACGTTGAAGCGGGTGAAGGCGGGAAATTCGCTCTGCTTCACATATTGCCGGAGCGCGATCACGCTCGGGATCTTCATGTCGAGGCTGGGCGAATGGACCTCGCGGTCGTAACTCGCAACGATGTCCACCCGGTCGAGGAACACCGCCTTGATCGCGGTCTGCCACGGCCACAGGCTGAGCGGGTAGTAGGACAAGGGGGTGTAATCGGCGTTGAGCACCAGCGCCGGGCAGGCCGAAAGGTTGCGCGTCGGATCTTCCTCGATCCCGCGGAACCTGGCCACTTTCTCGATCAGTTCGGCATTGAACACGTGTGCGTTCCTCCCTGATTGGCTGCATCCTGACGTGGCAAATCAAAGAGTCAAACCCGTGACAGGGCGCATATCCACAGGGGCAGCCTGTTTATAGCCTGTGGATAGCGCAAGGATATGTCCTGTGGCATGTGCCGCACGATGTCGCCCGCCGCCCCTCCCACCACCCGCTTTGCGCCAAGCCCCAACGGGCGGCTGCATCTCGGCCACGCGCTTTCGGCGATCGTCGCGCATGATCTGGCGACGGCGGGCGGCGGGCGGTTTCTGCTGCGGATCGAGGATATCGATGGCCCCCGCTCGCGCCCCGAACTCGCCGAGGAATTCCGCCGCGATCTCGCCTGGCTGGGGCTGACATGGGAGGAAGTGCCCGCGCAATCGACCCGCCTCGCCGCCTATGCCGCGGCTGCCGAGACGCTGCGGGCGCGGGGGCTGATCTACCCCTGCACCTGCACCCGCTCCGAGATCGAGGCGGCGGGCGCGCGCCCCGGTCTCGAGGGGCTGATCTACCCCGGCACCTGCAAGCACCGCGCCCCCGATCCCGCGCGCCCCGCGGCATGGCGGCTGGATGCAGCCAAGGCGCTGGCGGAGACCGGCCCGCTCACGTGGGAGGATGCGCTGGCGGGGCCGCAAGCCGTCGACCTTTCCGGCCTCGGCGATGTGGTGCTGGTGCGGAAGGACCTGCCTGCCTCCTACCACCTCGCGGTGACGCTCGACGATGCGGCGGACGGTGTGACACTGGTGACGCGCGGCGCCGATCTGTTCGCGGCGAGCCATGTCCACCGCACGCTGCAAGCCCTGCTCGGCCTGCCCGCGCCGCGCTGGCATCACCACCCGCTGCTGCTGGGCGAGGACGGCGAAAAGCTCGCCAAGCGCCGCGGCTCCCCCGCGCTGGCCGAACGGCGGGCGGCGGGTGAGGACGGGCTGATGCTCGCGCAGCAACTGCGCTTGCGACATTTGCGGCTTGGAACCTGACGCATAAGCGTCCATTTAGATGCCATGACCTATTTTCTCGTCGCCGTGCTGCTGGTCCTGATGGGCCTCACCGCCTTTTCGCTGATCAAGGGCGTGGTCGCCTTTCTCCAGACCACCAAGATCGACCTCGAGACCGGCGAGGGCGAAACCGCGACCGACATGCAGCTCGCCCAGAACAAGGCGATGTTCGCGCGGATCAAGTATCAGGCGCTCGCGATCGTGGTGGTGGCGATCATTCTGGCGGTTTCGCGCTAGGCCCCATGGTCAAGCTCAACCGGATCTACACCCGCACCGGGGATGACGGGACGACGGGGCTTGTCGATGGCTCGCGCTGTCCCAAGCACTCGGCGCGCATCGCCGCGATGGGGTTGGTGGACGAGGCGAACTCCGCCATCGGGCTTGCCGCCGTCAAGATGACCGGCGCGCCGGGGGCGGAGATCACCCGCATCCAGAACGACCTGTTCGATCTCGGCGCCGATCTCGCCACTCCGGGGGACGATTTTGCCCCGTCGGAAATGGTGCTGCGGATCGTGCCCTCGCAGGTGGATTGGCTTGAGCAGCGGATCGACGCGCATAATGAAAAGCTGGAGCCGCTCACCAGCTTCATATTGCCCGGCGGCAGCGAGCTGGCCGCCCGGCTCCACATCGCCCGCGCCGCAACCCGCGCGGCCGAACGCGCGATGGTCGCGCTGGCGGATGCCGATGCGGTCAACCCGGCGGCGCTCGCCTACGTCAACCGGCTGTCCGACTACCTCTTCGTCCTCGCCCGGGTGGTGAACGACAACGGGCGGATGGACGTGAAGTGGGTTCCCGGCCAAAACAGATAGCGCGCTAAGCGCTGGCTTTTGCCAGATGGCCTCGCTAGGGCGGCGTCTTTGCTGCAACTGCGAAGGACACGCCCCATGACCAACCCCATGCAGAGCATCGCCGTCATCGGCGCCGGTCAGATGGGCACCGGCATCGCCCAGACCGTCGCCGCCCACGGCATGAATGTCATGCTCGCCGATATCGACCTCGCCCGTGCCGAGGCCGGCAAGGCCAATGTCGAGAAGGCGCTGGTCAAGCTGATGGGCCGCGGCAAGATCGAAGCGGACGAGGCCGAAAAGCTGCTCGCCCGCATCACCCCGGTCGCCGATTACGCCCCCTTCGCCGAGGCCGATCTGATCATCGAGGCCGCGACCGAGCGCGAGGAGATCAAGAACGCCATCTTCGACAAGGCGGGCAAGGTGCTGGCCCCGCAGGCGATCATGGCGTCGAACACCTCGTCGATCCCGATCACGCGGATGGCCAACCACTCGCCCGATCCGGCGCGCTTCATCGGGCTGCACTTCTTCAATCCGGTGCCGGTGATGGGTCTGATCGAAGTGATCCCCGGCCTCGCCACCGCGCAGGCCACCACCGATGCCGTCACCGCCTTCGCACGCGGCCTCGGCAAGGAAGTGGTACTGAGCCAGGACGAGCCCGGCTTCGTCGTCAACCGCATCCTGCTGCCCATGATCAACGAGGCGGTGTTCGTGCTCGGCCAGTCCACCGCGGGAATCGAGGATATCGACAAGGGCTGCCGCCTCGGCCTCAACCACCCGATGGGCCCGCTGCAACTGGCCGATTTCGTCGGGCTCGACACCTGTCTCGACATCATCAAGGTGCTCTACAAGACCACCCGCGACAGCAAGTATCGCCCAGCCCCGCTGCTGGTGAAATATGTCGAGGCCGGATGGCTGGGCCGCAAGACCGGGCGCGGCTTCTACGATTACACGGGCGAGGCGCCGGTTCCCACCCGCTGACCAGTCGCGCGGGCGGGGCATTCCGGCGCGCTCAGGCAACATTTCCTTCGCTGGCCGGTTAGGCTTGCAGAAGGAGAATTCCCATGAGCCATTCCGACACCACCGTCCCCGGTCATCCCGAAGGCCTGCCGCCCGAAGCGCGCAATGCCGAACAGGAGACGCGCGACACGCAGGCGCAGGATGTCGCCGCCGACGCGCAGCGCGAGGAAAGCCACACCTCCGGCCCGACCGAGAGCATCAAGCCCGAAGGCAGCGGCATGGAAGTCGCCCCGGCAAGCAAGGGCGATCTGATCGACGAGATGCGCCGCATGGAAGGCAGCGGCCAGATCGACATGTCCGCCTATGCGGGCGAGCCCAATCACGACGACGAAGCCAACGCCTATGGTGCCGACACCACCGACAATGATGACGACGAAGAGATGATCGCGGATGGCGAGGAACTGCACGGGCTCAGGCCCGCCAGCTGAACTCTAGTTCGGCTCGATCGTCATCTGGCGATCGGTGATGATCGCCTCGGCCGGCTGTTCGTCACCGATTTGCGCCCCGGGGGCGAGCGGGGCTGTCATCAGATCATACCCCGGCGGCGGAGGCCCCTTCGGCGTCACGGTTGTGGCCTGCCGCGCCGCGGCCTCATCGACGGGGGTGAAGTCGCCGAACACCTTCGGCTCGGCCGCCTCGGCCTCGGGCACGTCGCCGCCGCTGTTGCGCTCGGCAAATTCCGCCGCGTCGCTGGCGATGCTTGCGCGCTGTTCCTCCAGATTGTCGACCACGCGAATCAGCACGCCGCTATCCTCGGATGTGCCCACGACCGAAACCGCGCTGAACAGGATCATCGCGGCAAAGACGAGCGCGGCCTTGCTGTTCTGGAAAACGGCCTTGTACATGGGCGCGAGAATAGCCGCAGCACGGTTAACCCTTGGTTGAAACCGTGCCCGATTCCCCAAGGCCACGGTCAGGACAGCGCACGCTTCCAGTCGTAGAGCAGGTCGAGCGCCTCGCGCGGGGTCAGCGCATCGAGATCGGCGGTGCGCAGCGCCTCGGCGAGCCTTTGCTCGGGCGAGGCGGGCGCGGGCTCGGCGGCGAGCGCGGCGAAGAGCGGGAGGTCGCCGAGTCCCGCCGCAATGCCGCCGGTCGCCTCGCGCTGGGCTTCCAGCTTGGCGAGCACCGCCTTGGCGCGCGCGACCACCGGCGCGGGCACCCCGGCGAGCCGCGCCACCGCAAGGCCATAGGAGCGATCCGCCGGGCCATCGGCGAGTTCGTGCAGCAGCACCAGATCGCCCTGCCATTCGCGCGCGCGGACGTGGTGGAGGCTCAAGGCCTCGCAGGTCTCGGCGAGGCGGGCAAGCTCATGATAATGCGTGGCAAACAGGCAGCGGCAGGCGATCTGCGAATGCACCGCCTCGGCCACCGCCCAGGCGAGCGCCAGACCATCGTAAGTGGACGTGCCGCGCCCGACTTCATCGAGGATCACGAAGCTGCGGCCCGTCGCCTGCGCGAGGATCGCAGCGGTTTCGACCATCTCGACCATGAAGGTCGAGCGCCCGCGCGCCAGATTGTCCGCCGCACCGACCCGGCTGAACAGGCGGTCGACAAGGCCGATCCGGGCGGCGCTCGCGGGCACGAAGCACCCGGCCTGCGCCAGCAGTACGATCAGCGCGTTCTGCCTAAGGAAGGTCGATTTGCCGCCCATGTTCGGCCCGCCGATCAGCCACAACCGGTTGTCCTGCGCGAGATTGCAGTCGTTCGCCACGAACCGCTCGCCGCTTTTCGCCAGCGCCGCCTCGACCACCGGATGGCGACCTGCGGTTATGGCGAGACAGGGCTCGTCCAGCACCTCGGGGCGGCACCAGTCGCCCTCCGCCGCGCGCTCGGCATTACCCGCGCCGATATCCAGTCGGGCGAGCGCCGCGGCCGTCGCGGCGATGGCTTCGCGCGCCTCGACCACGGCGGCGACCAACTCCTCGAAATGCGCCTCTTCCGCTGCGAGGGCATGGCCCCCGGCCTCGGCGATGCGAGCGGCTTCCTCGTGCAGTTTCAGCGAGTTGAACCGCACCGCGCCTGCCATCGTCTGACGGTGGGTGAAGCCGCTGTCGGGCGCCATCAGCGCATCGGCATGGCGCGCGGGGACTTCGATGAAATAGCCCAGCACGCCATTGTGGCGAATCTTGAGCGAGGCGATCCCGGTCTCCTCGCGGTAGCGCGCCTCCATCGCCGCAATCGCGCGGCGCGCATCGCCCGAGGTCGCCCGCAGCTCGTCGAGCGCGGCGTCATAGCCATCGGCGATATAGCCGCCGCTGCCGCGCTCCGTGGGCGGCGAGGGCACCAGCGCGCGCGCCAGCCAATCGGTCAGCGCGCCGTGGCCGGTGAGGCGCGCGATCACCTGATCGAGCAGCGCGGGCTTGTCGGGCGCAGCCGAAAGCCAGTGGTGGAGCCGCATCGCCTCGGAAAGCCCGTCGCGCAGCTGGCCGAGATCGCGCGGTGAGCCGCGCCCCGCCACCACCCGGCCCAGCGCCCGGCCGAGATCGGGGATGGCGCGCAAGGCTTCGCGCAGCTGCGCGCGCTCGATCGGGCGGTCGCGCCAGAATTGCACCAGCGCCAGCCGCGCCTCGATCGCGGCGCTATCAAGCAGCGGCGCGGCGAGGTCTTCGGCCAGCAGCCGCGATCCTGCCCCGGTAACGCAGCGGTCGACCGCGCCGATCAGGCTCCCCGCGCGCCCGCCCTGCGCCGATTCCAGAATTTCGAGGCTGCCGCGCGTCGCCGCGTCCATCGCCATCGTCCCGCCGCTCTCACGCAGCACGGGGGGGAGCAGCAGCGGCAGGCTGCCGCGCCCGACATGGTCGAGATAGCTCACCAAGCCCCCCGCCGCCGCCAGCATCGCGCGGGAGAAGCTGCCAAAGGCATCGAGCGTCGCGACCCCATGCAACGCCTTCAGCCGCTCGCCCCCGGCATCGCTGGCGAAGGTGGTGCGAGGCCGGTAGATCGCCTCCTCGGGGCCGTGCTGCCAATCCTCGGGCACGACGACCTCGCTCGGAGAAATCCGCGCCAGCGCCGCGCCCAGCGCTTCGGCGGCGCATTCCTCCAGCACCATCGCGCCGGTGGAGACATCGACCGCGGCGATCCCCACCGTGCCGCGCAATTCGGCGAGCGCAACCAGCACATTGGCGCGGCGAGGCTCCAGCAGGGCCTCCTCGGTCAGTGTGCCCGCCGTCACCAGCCGCACGATCGCGCGCCCGACCAGCGCCTTGGACGAGGGCGTGCCCTCGCGCTTCGCCCTTGCCTTGGCCTCGTCGGGCGTTTCGACCTGCTCGGCAATCGCCACCCGGCAGCCCGCCTTGATGAGGCGCGCAAGGTAGCTCTCCGCCGAATGCACCGGCACCCCGCACATCGGGATCGCCTGCCCGCCATGCTCGCCCCGCGTGGTCAGCGCGATGTCGAGGATCGCGGCGGCGCGCCTGGCATCTTCGAAGAACAGCTCGAAGAAATCGCCCATGCGGTAGAACAGCAGCGCATCGCCCGCTTCCTCCCGCAGCGCGAGATATTGCGCCATCATCGGGGTGGGTTTGGGATCGTCGCGTGCGGCCATGCGCACTGCCTAGCGCCTCGCGGGGCGATTCGGAAATCTCGGCTGTTGCAGCTTTCCCCCGACCCCTTGCGATTTCCGGCCTATCGCATCGCGCCACGCGGCGCTAAGCGCCAAGCGACGTTACGGATTGCAAGAGGGATCAGGCACCATGGCCGACGAAAACGGCACCCAGAATAAGGGCGGCTTCACCGCGCGCGAGGCGCTGTTCTACCACGAAACGATCCGCCCCGGTAAGCTCGAGATCGTTGCCACCAAGCCGATGACCTCGCAGCGCGACCTCTCCCTTGCCTATTCGCCGGGCGTCGCCGTGCCCGTGGAGGCCATCGCCGCTGATCCCTCGCTCGCCGCGCGCTACACCGCCAAGGCGAACCTTGTTGCGGTGATCAGCAATGGCACCGCGATCCTCGGCCTCGGCAATCTCGGCGCGCTCGCCTCCAAGCCGGTGATGGAGGGCAAGGCGGTGCTGTTCAAGCGCTTCGCCGACGTCGATTCGATCGACATCGAACTCGCCACCGAAGACCCGGAAGCCTTCATCAACGCCGTCGCGCTGATGGAGCCGACCTTCGGCGGCATCAACCTTGAAGACATCAGGGCCCCCGAATGCTTCATCATCGAGGCCGCGCTGCGGGAACGCATGAAGATCCCGGTGATGCACGATGACCAGCACGGCACCGCGATCATCACCGCCGCGGGCCTGCTCAACGCCTGCCACCTGACCGGGCGCGATTTCCGCGACGTGAAGGTGGTGGTCAACGGCGCGGGTGCGGCGGCGATTGCCTGCACCGCGCTGATCAAGGCAATGGGTGTGCGCCACGACAACGTCATCATGTGCGACCGTTCGGGCCCGATCACACCGGGCCGCGAGGACGTGGATCAATGGAAAAGCGCCCACGCGGTCGAAACCACCGCCACCAGTCTCGAAGAGGCGCTGGTGGGGGCGGACATCTTCCTCGGCCTGTCGGCGGCGGGCGCGTTGAAGCCCGACTGGGTGAAGAAGATGGCCGACCGCCCGATCATCTTCGCGATGGCCAACCCCGTGCCCGAAATCATGCCCGACGAGGCCAAGGCCGTGCGCCCCGATGCGATCATCGCCACGGGCCGTTCGGACTTCCCCAATCAAGTCAATAATGTGCTGGGCTTCCCCTTCATCTTCCGCGGCGCGCTCGACGTGCAGGCGACCACCATCAACGAGGAAATGAAGGTCGCCGCCGCCGAGGCCATCGCCGAACTCGCGCGCCAGCAGGTGCCCGAGGAAGTGGCATCCGCCTATGGCAAGAACCACAAGTTCGGCACCGATTACATCATCCCCGCCCCCTTCGACCCGCGGCTGATCGAGGTGGTCTCCTCCGCGGTCGCCAAGGCGGCGATGGATTCGGGCGTGGCGCGGGCGCGGATCGAGGATTTCGAGGCCTACCGGATGCAGCTGCGCAGCCGCCTCAACCCGACCACCTCGGTGCTCTCGGGCGTTTACGAGGTCGCACGCAGCCATCCCAAGCGCATGGTGTTCGCCGAGGCGGAGGAAGAAGTGGTGCTGCGCGCCGCGATCCAGTTCCGCGATTTTGGCTATGGCACGCCGATCCTCGTCGGGCGGACCAAGGCGGTGCTCGACAAGCTGCATCAGCTTTCGGTGGGCGATCCGGGCAGCTTCGAGATCCAGAACTCGGCTGACAGCGAACACGTGCCGGCGATGGTGCAATATCTCTACAAGCGCCTCCAACGCCGCGGCTTTACCGAGCGTGACGTGCGGCGCATGGTCAATCAGGACCGCAACGTCTTCGCCTCGCTGCTGGTGGCGCTGGGGCATGGCGACGGGATCATCACCGGCATGACCCGCACCTTCGCGCAGACCGTGCGCGAGGTGAACCTGGTGCTCGACCCGAAGGAAGGCGCGCTGCCTTTCGGCATTCACATGATGATCGGCAAGAACCACACCACCTTCCTCGCCGATACGACGATCAACGAGCGGCCCAACGCACAGGAGCTGGCGCATATCGCGCGCGAGACCGCGGCGGTGGCCCGGCGCATGGGCCACGAACCGCGCGTGGCGTTCCTCAGCTATTCGACCTTCGGCAACCCTTCGGGCCAGTGGCTGGGCAGCATCCGCGAGGCGGTGGCGATCCTCGACCGCGAGGATCCGGGCTTCGAATATGAAGGCGAAATGGCCCCCGATGCCGCGCTCAATCCCAAGGTGATGGCGCTCTATCCCTTCAGCCGCCTGTCAGGCCCGGCCAACGTGCTGATCATGCCGGGGCTGCAATCGGCGAACCTGTCGGCCAAGCTGCTGCGCGAACTGGGCAGCAATGCCACGATCGGGCCGATGCTGATCGGGATGGAAAAGCCGGTGCAGATCGTGCCGATGACCGCCAGCGCGCCCGATGTGCTGACGCTGGCGGTGCTGGCGGGCGCGGGGGTCGTGGGCTGAGGCGGATCAGTCTGCCAGCGGGACGGCAGTCGAGAACTTTATCCGCGAATAGACGACGTGTGACGTACAGCGGCGGATGGCGGGATCGGACAGAATGTTGTCCTCCAGCCACGCTTCATACTGCCGCATGTCCATCACACGCACGTGCAGGATCATGTCCGCCTCGCCGGTGACGCGGTAGCATTGCGAGACCGCATCATCTTGCTGATACTTGCGCTTGAGCGCGTCATAACGGCTCGAATGCTCCTCGTTCATCGTCACAGCCACGATGATTTCGATCCCGCCGTGGTGGTGGCTGAGCAGGGCGACCTCGCGCTCTATAACGCCATCCTCACGCAGCCGCCTGATGCGCCGCCGCACGCTCGATTCCGAACTCCCCACACGCTGGGCGAGCGCCGCAACAGGCTGGGCGGCGTTCTGCTGCATCTCGGCCAGGATCGCCCTGTCGAGCCTGTCGAGGAAAGCTTGGCGCTTATCGGTCATGCTACCAAAGCATATGACCATTTCCGGTCATGAACAGACCAATTTTGCGCACAAAGACAAAACGCACTCTGCTATCTCAGAGGCATGATGCACACGCTCGAATGCGCTGCATGCGCTGCCATCGCACTTGTTACCGCGACACCTGCGAGTGCGGGAAAATATGATCCCGTTCTGTCCCCCGTCCCGGGCGATGCCGCAGTCACCGCCGAGATCACGCGACACGACAATGGCCGTGTCGCCAAGCGCGCCTTCCGCAAGAACGGCAAGCTCGATGGGCTGTTTCAGGAGTGGGACGCGGACGGCAACCTCACGCTCGTGGCCGAATGGCGCGATGACAAGGGCGAAGGGGTGTGGATGTATTTCCATCCCAACGGAATCGTGCGCGAACGATCCTATGTCACCCGCGATCTGTGGCACGGACCCAGCGAGGGATGGCACGCCAACGGGCAGAAGGCCTTTCATGGCGAATTCGATCTCGGCGTGAAGCGCGCCCCCTTCCGCTATTGGAGCGAGCAGGGGCAGGCCTTCGGCCCCGCCATCGAACTGGCCGCGCAGGGCGAAGAGCCGCGCATTATCCTCGCCGGTTTCTTTCCGCAGGGCTTCAATGCCTGGGACGTGACCTTCAGCATCGACCTCGAGACGATGTTCGTGGGCACGGGCGATGACGACGGCGAGAACCGAAGGATCATGATGCGCCAATGGCGCGGCAATGCGTGGTCCGCGCTGGAACCCGCCCCCTTCGCCGACCTTACCGCGGCCGAAGGAACCCCGGTTTCCAGTCATGACGGCGAATACATCTATTTCAGCAGCGATCGCCACAAGGCCGAAGAGCCGGACAACACCAGCCGCGATCTCTACCGCGTCTCGCGTCGTTCGCGATGGAAGCAGGTGGAGCGGATCACCGCCACACCGGCTTATGGCGAAGTGTCCCTCACCACCGCCGCTAACGGCACCGGGGTCATGTGGACCGACCGCAGGCTGGATGGCGAGGCCCGCATCGGCCTCTACGAAGTGGCTGTGGGCACCGACGCCGGCAGCGTCCGCATCCTGCGCAGTCTCAACGATCTGCAGACGGGCGACAGCTCCGGCGAGGCCTATCCCGTTCTGACGCCCGATGGCTCGGTCTTGCTGTTCTCGAACTACGACCTGCAGGGCAAAGGCACGCAAGAGGACATCTATGTCTCGGTCCGCGCAAACAACATCTGGTCTGCGCCGCGCCTGCTCGGAGCGCCGCTGTCGACGGCGGGCAACGATATTGCCGTGCAGGTCATAGCGGGCGGGACGGTTATTCTGTCGAACTCGGATGCCCAGGGAACGCGCTTTGTCGCGATACCGGTGCAATCACTGGTTGCGCGTTCGAAATAGAAACTACCGCCGCCTGAACCGGAAATACCAGACCTCGTGCCCATACACCGTCCGCGCCTTGTGTTCGTAGCGCGTTTCCGGCCAGCCTGAAGGGCGCACCTGCCAGTCGGCGGGTTTCTCCACCACCCATTCGAACAGGTCCCTGTGGCGCTGCATCACCATCAGCGCGTGGCGTAGGTAGACCGCGTGATCGGTGCCGAAGCGGAACTCGCCGCCGGGCTTCAGCTTCTCGGCAAACAGCCGCACCGGCCCGTCGTTCATCATCCGCCGCTTGGCGTGGCGGGCCTTGGGCCAGGGATCGGGGTGGAGCAGGTAGAGCATCGTCAGCGCCCCGTCGGGGATGCGCTGGAGCACTTCCAAAGCATCGCCATGATGCAGGCGGATATTGGCGAGCCGCTGATCGGCCACATGGGTCAGCGCCTGCGCCACGCCGTTGAGAAATGGCTCGGCGCCGATGAAGCCGTGATCGGGCAGCAGATCGGCGCGATAGGCGAGATGCTCGCCCCCGCCGAAGCCGATCTCGAAGTGGAGCGGGCGCGGATCGCCGAACAGCACCTCGCTCGTCACCGGGCCCTCCGCAGGCACGGCGATCTGCGGCAGGAGGTTGTCGACCAGCCCCTGCTGATAGGTGCGCAGCTTCTTGCCGACCGACCGGCCATAAAGCCGCGCTATGGTGGTCGGATCGCCTTCCTTGAATGCCGTCATGCCGCGGCCCATAGAAAAACGCCCGAGGCATGACCACCCCGAGCGTCAAGATTCACAAATGGCGATGTCTCGGCCCGAAGGGCCGCAAGCGCGAGCGCGCGTCCGCAGGTATTCGATCCTGAAAGGATCGAAACGCAGCGAGGACGAGGGCCCGGATGGGCCCTCGAAAAACCAGTTACGCCGCTTCGACCACCGTTTCGTCGTCGCGCAGCACGTAACCGCGGCCCCACACGGTCTCGATGTAGTTTTCGCCGCCGCAAGCCAGCGAGAGCTTCTTGCGCAGCTTGCAGATGAACACGTCGATGATCTTGAGTTCGGGCTCGTCCATCCCGCCGTAGAGGTGGTTGAGGAACATTTCCTTGGTGAGCGTGGTGCCCTTGCGCAGGGACAGCAGCTCCAGCATCGCATATTCCTTGCCGGTAAGGTGCACGCGGGCGCCATCGACTTCGACCGTCTTGGCGTCGAGATTCACGGCGAGCTTGCCGGTGCGGATGACCGATTGCGAGTGGCCCTTCGAACGGCGCACCACGGCATAAATGCGGGCGACCAGTTCTTCGCGGTGGAACGGCTTGGTGACGTAATCGTCCGCGCCGAATCCGAAGGAGCGGATCTTCGAATCCATCTCCGAAATGCCCGAGAGGATCAGCACCGGCGTCTGCACCTTGGCGACGCGCAGCTTCTTGAGCACGTCATAGCCGTGCATGTCGGGCAGGTTCAGGTCGAGCAGGATGATGTCGTAATCATAGAGCTTGCCGAGGTCCAAACCCTCTTCGCCAAGATCGGTCGAGTAGACGTTGAAGCCTTCCGTGGTGAGCATCAGCTCGATCGCCTTGGCGGTGGTCGGTTCGTCTTCGATCAGCAGAACGCGCATCTTAGTCCCCTGTCTTACCCCTGGTAACCCCTGCTTAGGAGAGGTTGCCGTCTGTTAACCACGCCACTTCTCACCAAAAAAGGTTAATAAGATGTTTAAGGCGTTAACGTTTTGAAGTGAGTCTTTCGAGTCACACCCCCGGCAGGGGCAAAACCATCGCAGCGATAAAGCTTTACGCCCGATCTGCCCACTGCGGGAAAGTGCTAAGATGCCCCGGCGAGCTTCTTCGCCCTGCGCCGTTCCGCGCTCGACCCCAGCCCGATCGCTTCGCGATATTTGGCCACCGTGCGCCGCGCAAGATCGAAGCCTTCCTTCTGGAGCATTTCGGCGAGCTGCTGGTCGGAGAGGATGTTCTTCACCGTCTCGGCATCGATCAGCGCCTTGATCCGCGCCTTGATCGCCGCGGAGGATGCGCCCTCGCCATCGGCCCCCTCCCCGATTCGGCCGACCCCGCTGGTGAAGAAATACTTGAGCTCGAAGGTGCCGCGCGCGCAGGCGAGATACTTGTTGCTGGTGACGCGGCTGACCGTGCTTTCATGCATCTCGATCTTCTCGGCCACTTCACGCAAGGTGAGCGGGCGCAGCTCGGATACGCCGCGGCGGAAGAAGCCGTCCTGCTGCTTCACGATCTCGGCGGCGGTCTTGAGGATGGTCTTCTGCCGCTGGTCGAGCGCGCGGATCAGCCAGTGCGCATCGGCCAGCTTCTCCTTTAGCCAGCCCTGTGATTCGCGACTGGTCGCCCCGGCGTTCAATTCGAGAAAATAGCCGCGGTTGACGATCAGCTTGGGCAGGGTGTCCTCGTTGAGCGCAATGTCCCAGCCCCCGGCGGCGTTGGCGGTAACGAGGATGTCGGGCACCACCGCCCCGGCGTCGGACGATGCGAAGGCGAGGCCGGGGCGCGGGTTGTAGCTGCGCAGCTCGCGAAGCATATCGGCAAAATCCTCGTCGTCGACGCGGCACAGGCGTTTCAGCCGCTCCACCTCGCCGCGCGCCACCAGGTCGAGATTGTCGATCAGCGCCTTCATGCAGGGGTCGTAGCGATCGGCCTCACGCGCCTGGATCGCGATGCATTCGGCAAGGTTGCGCGCCCCCACGCCCGAAGGGTCGAGCGACTGCACCAGTCGCAATGCCGCCTTGGCATCGAAGACATCGACCCCGAGATCCTCGGCCACTTCCTCGAGCGGGAGGGTGAGATAGCCCGCCTCGTCGAGCAGCCCGATGATGTGGCGCGCGATGGCGAGCGTGCGCGGATCACTGGCGCGCGCGCCGAGCTGGCCTTCGAGGTGTTCGACCAGCGTGACCTCGGCGGCGCGCAGCTGCTCCCAGTCGGGCATCTCGTCGAAGTCGCCGCCGGAGCCCGCCGCCGCGCCCCACTCGGCATCGCGCATGGAGGGCCCCGCGCCGTCACCGGTGTCGAAATCGCGGTCGAGAGCGCCGAGATCGAGCGGCGCGTCTCCCTCCCCCCCGCCTGCCAGCATCAGCTGGTCCGCGGTCGCCTCCTCGCCCGCAGGCGCGGCGATCTCGATCCGCTCGGGCTCGCCCGGATCGGCGGGCCCGCCGGTATCGAGCAGCGGGTTCGCCTCCAGCGCCTCGGCGATGAAGGTCTCGATTTCGAGGTTGGAGGCCGCCAGCAGCTTTATCGCCTGCTGCAATTGCGGCGTCATCACCAGCGATTGCGTCTGCCGGATATCGAGGCGGGGGCCTAATGCCATCGCGGTTCGCTAGAGCGTGAAGCTCTCGCCGAGATAGAGCCGCCGCACGTTCTCGTCGGCGACCAGTTCCTGCGGAGACCCGGCAAACAGCACCTGCCCGCCGTAGATGATGCAGGCGCGGTCGACGATGTCGAGCGTTTCGCGCACGTTGTGATCGGTGATCAGCACGCCGATGCCGCGCTGCTTCAGATCCTTCACCAGATCGCGGATGTCGCTGATCGAGAGCGGGTCGATGCCCGCAAAGGGCTCGTCGAGCAGCATGATCGAAGGCTTGGCGGCAAGCGCGCGGGCGATCTCGCAGCGGCGGCGTTCCCCGCCCGACAGCGCCATCGCCGGGCTTTCGCGCAGCCGGGTGAGGCCGAATTCGCCCAGCAGCCGCTCCAGTTCGGAGGCGCGGGTCGCCTTGTCGGGCTCGACCATTTCGAGCACGCAGGCGATGTTCTGCTCCACCGTCATGCCGCGGAAGATGCTGGTTTCCTGCGGCAAATAGCCGAGGCCGAGAATCGCGCGGCGATACATCGGCAGCTTGGTCACATCCTCGCCATCCATCAGGATGCGGCCCGAATCCGGCTTCACCAGACCCATGATCGAATAGAAGCAGGTGGTCTTGCCCGCGCCGTTGGGGCCCAGCAGGCCGAGCACCTCGCCCTTGGCGACGTTCAGCGAAATGTCGGTCAGCACCGCGCGCTTGTCGTAGCTCTTGGCGATCGAGATCACCTCCAGCCCGCTGCCGGTGGGCTGGACGGGTGCGGGCGCTGCGGCCGGTTCGGAGAAGGTCGTGCTGCTCATCGCCTTTCAGCCTTAGCAGCCTTGGCCCGCCAGAAAAGGGGCGCGTGGCGTTTGGCAGGATTTTTGCTTACTCCGGCGGGGTGCCTGCCGCTGTCGGACAGGGCGCGATCAAAGCCTATGCAATTCCCGCAGCTTGACCCACCGCTGATGCGCGAAACGCAACAAAATGGCGGAATCGCGCGGCTCCTTGCAACCTCGGAAAAGCTTTGCGATAGTGTGCGCATGACAACAGACCGTTGGGGAGCGGCGCATATGGTCAATCTGAACAAGCACGGGACAAAGGGTGTCGGGGAGGCCCTGCCCGCCCAGCGGGCGCGCGACTGGCGCAGGGCGATGAGCGATCATGTCGCCTATGGCCTGCTGGTCTATACCGGCTTGCAGATCTTCGTGACGGTGAAGGCGCTGTCGGAAGGCTCCTCCACCCTGCTGCCCTATCTCGCACTGGTGGTGCTGGTGGCAGGCATCATCCCGGTGTGCCGCTGGTTCGAAAAGCGCTGGGCGGTGCTGAGCGATGCTGAGGCGTTCGATCCGGCCTATGCCCCCGCCTTCCGCCGCGACATTGCGACGCTGTGGGCGCTGGCGATCGGCCTGCCCTTCGGCCTGACGCTGATCTTCAAGACGGCGCTCAGCTTCTTCTGATCACGGGGCCTGCGAGTCGCCGCGAAGTACCCGGAAAGTCCGTTCAGATACCGGCCGTGTTTCCTGAGTGTGGAGACACATGAGACACTGTCCAGGGATAGAAGACCTTGCGGTGCCGGGCATGGCATGGGGCTGAGAAGCAGGCTGACGATACGAAAGAGCGGAAGCGAAAGAGCAACGTTCTAACGCACTCTTTCGCCTGTAGGAAAGCTCACGCGTCGGGCACGTAGCCCGCATCGCGCAGCGTCACCATGTAGCGCGCGATCTGGTCGATCTGGGCGCGGGTCAGGGTGAAGTCCATGTCCTCGGGGTATCTGTGCGCATTCGCCAGCCAGTCGGCGAGCGACGTTTCCGAAAGCCCCCGCCGGTTGGCGATCGCGGCAAAGCTGGGCGCGGCCGGATTGGGCGAGAGGAACGGCGGCTCCACCGCATGACACCCCCCGCACGCGCCCTCCACGAAAGCCGGCGCGCGGGTTTCGACCGAAGGCGAGGTGCGCTTGCCCAGCATCGGCGGCGGGTTGTCGGTGCCGGGCGCAGCACAGGCGGCGAGCGCGAGCAGGGCAAGCGGGGCGAGGAGGGTGAGACGGTGGGTCATGGTGCCCCTATCGACCCTGTGCGGGCAAGAGTCTTTGATCGCGATCAATTTCGAAAGGCACCGGTGCGAAGGCGCGCGGAACTTGATGGCTGCAATCGGGCGGTGGGGAGTCAGGCGCGAATGGCTGATAGTGGGTGGATTGCCGCCGCTGGGCACCGCATCTTGTGCTTCTGAAGGTTTTGCGCCATAGGGCCGGCATCGACGGACTTGCGGTTTAGCGAGTGGCTCGGCCTGGCGCCTATCCCCGGGACAATACGGCAGTATCCTGCCGAGGATCGTATCTGGACTTCCCCAATGACATTTTCCGCCACGCTTCGCCGCGACTGGCTTTCGAACCCGCGTGCGGATATCCTTGCCGGGATCGTGGTCGCTCTCGCGCTGATCCCTGAAGCGATCGGCTTTTCGATCATCGCCGGGGTCGATCCGCGCGTTGGGCTCTATGCTTCGGTCGCGATCGCCATCGTGATTTCCTTCACCGGCGGACGGCCGGGCATGATCTCCGCAGCGACTGCAGCGGTGGCAGTGCTGGTGGTGCCCTTGGTGCGCGATCACGGGGTAGAATATCTGTTCGCCGCGACGATCCTGATGGGGATCATGCAGATCGCAGCGGGGCTGCTCCGGCTCAATCTGGTGATGCAGTTCGTGTCGCGTTCGGTCATCACCGGCTTCGTCAATGCGCTGGCGATCCTGATCTTTCTGGCACAGCTGCCGCAACTGACGGGCGTTACCTGGCAGGCCTATGCGATGGTCGCGGGCGGCCTTGCGATTATCTATCTGCTCCCGCGCCTGACCACCGCCGTGCCCCCTCCTCTGGTAGCGATCATCGTCCTCACCATCATTGCCGTATGGAGCGGCGCGCCGGTCAACACGGTCGCCGACATGGGCAATCTGCCAGAAGGCCTGCCCAGCCTCGTATGGCCCGATGTGCCGCTGACATGGGAGACCTTGCAGATCATCGCGCCCTATTCCGCAGCGATGGCCGCTGTTGGCCTGCTCGAATCCCTGCTGACCGCACAGATTGTCGACGACATGACCGATACGGGCAGCAACAAGCGCCGCGAATGTGCAGGCCAAGGCACCGCCAATATCGCCGCAGCGCTGGTTGGCGGCATCGGCGGCTGCGCGATGATCGGGCAATCGGTGATCAACGTCACTTCGGGCGGGCGCGGTCGACTGTCCACCTTCACCGCAGGGGCATTCCTGATGTTCCTGCTCGCCGTGCTGGGTCCTTATGTGGGGCAGGTGCCGATGCCCGCGCTGGTGGCGATCATGATCATGGTGTCGATCAGCACTTTCAGTTGGAATTCGATCCCCAACCTTCGACGTCACCCGTGGCCTTCGTCGGTTGTGATGCTGACCACGGTCGCCGTGGTGGTCGGCACGCACGACCTCTCGCTCGGCGTGCTGGCGGGCGTGCTGCTGTCGGGCATCTTCTTTGCCGGGAAGGTGCAGCGGATGTTCGGTGTGGAGCGCACGCTGTCGGAGGATGGGCTAACCGCGCATTACCGCGTCAGGGGCCAGATCTTCTTCGCTTCGGTCGAGCGCTTCGTCGATGCGATGGACGTGGCAGAGACCGCGCCGAATGTCGCCATAGACATGACGGGCGCGCATTTCTGGGACATTTCCGGTGTCGCCGCGCTCGACAAAATCGTGGCGAGGCTGCGGCGCGACGGGCGCAATGTCGAGGTGGTCGGCTACAATCGCGCCAGCGCCGACATCATCGACAAGTTCGCGCTGCACGACAAGACGGGCTTCAAGCTTGGGGTCAGCCCGCACTGATCTCGCAATGTCAGCAACGGGGTCGCTTTGAGAATTTCCGCTCTTGGGACCTGACCGCCTGAAGCCGTCATGCCGCTTTCGGGATCGCACTTCGGCCCCGCGCATGGCCGTAAATGGGTGATGGGGTGGACGCCCCCGACGGCATCTATGTGCCATAGTGGAGGTGTTGAACACCACTAGAAGGAGGCGTCCATGGCAGAGGTTAGCACGATTGGTCTCGATATTGCGAAGACTGTTTTTCATGCGCACGGCGCGGATGCGCGCGGGCAGATGGTGTTCAGCCGGCGGCTGACCCGCGTCAAGCTGCTGGAGTTCTTCGCCGCGCAGCCGCGCTGTGTTGTGGCGCTTGAGGCATGCGGAGGCGCCCATCACTGGGCCCGCGAGATCGCCTCGCTTGGGCATGAGGTAAAGCTGATCCCGCCGGCTTACGTGAAGCCGTTCGTGAAGCGGAACAAGATCGATGCGGTCGATGCCGAGGCCATCTGCGAGGCAGCCCAGCGCCCGAGTATGCGCTATGGGGCGATCAGGATCGAAGCGCAGCAGGCGGCCGGGATGGTGTTCCGCACGCGCGATCTGCTGGTCCGTCAGCGCACGCAGCTGATCAACGCGATCCGCGGGCACCTGACCGAGTTCGGATGGGTAGCTCCCAAGGGCCCCTCGCACATCAGCGTGCTCGAGGAAGGCGAGAAGATTGGGGCATCGCTGCCAGAGGCGGCGCGCGCGATGTTCCTGGTGATGACGGGGCAGCTCGAGCAGCTGAACGAGCAGATCAAGCTGCTGGAAAAGAAGATAGCAAGTCGCGCCCGGGAGGATGAGGCTGCCCGGCGGCTGATGACCATCCCCGGCATCGGACCGATCGCGGCAACTGCGTTGCTGGCGCTGGCACCGCCGGTCGAAGGCTTTGCGAGGGGCCGCGACTTTGCAGCCTGGCTCGGGCTCACGCCAAGGCAGCACTCGACCGGCGGCAAGGAGCGGCTTGGCGCGATTTCGCGGATGGGCGAGCGCACGCTGCGACGGCTGTTGATCATCGGCAGCAGCGCGGTGGTGCTCCACGCCAGCAGGCGCGGCGCGCCGCGCGGCTCATGGCTCGAGCAGATGTTGGCCAGAAAGCCGCGCATGCTCGTCACGGACGCGCTGGCGAACACGACCGCCCGGATCATCTGGGCTGTCCTGATGAAGGGCGAGGATTACAGGGCTCCGGTTGCGGCAGCAGCGTAAGCTGAGGCCGACCAGGGGTCGTCGGTAGGCCAGTCGGTTTACACTGCCCGCGCGACGCTCATGATCGCGTGTTCAAATGCCGGCGCTGCACAGGATCATGGGAGTGCGAGCCCGGTCGGCAAGCATCGCCTCGCGCAGGGTTCGCAGCTGATCGGGGGTAGTTCCCGGCGTCGTCTCTCGCAGCCGCGGCAAATACTGATCGAGCCCCTGGCGCAGTTCGGCGGACGCGCGCTCGGGGCATTTTTGCATGTCGAGTTCACCGACGAGGTCGCCGCCCGGCGTGCTGGCATCGCCGCTGCTTCCCGCCGCGTCGCCGAACCCGCCATCGCTCCCAGCGCTGCCACCCGCCGCCGACATTGGGCCGGTCAGCAGCGACATAGACCGCCGAACCGCAAGCGTCCGTCAGCCGCGCCGCCGATGATGCCGGCTGCCATCAGGCCAACCGCCAGAACCGAGGCGGCGGACGGCACCTGCGCGTCCGAACCGGACAGCAGCAGCATGGCGCTCGCTGGAACGATGCCGCCCGCCAGCGCGACGGTCGACCACGCGGGAAGGGGCGGGGCAGGCCGGTGGGCTGAAGGGGAAAATGTCATGGGCCCAGCATTGGGCAAAGCGCGCCCGATCGTCGAAGAGCGACCGCCGGAGGCGCGCAGACGCTTATCCCTCTGGCCTCTTGACCGGCTTGGCGCTGCCCAGTCCGGCGAGGCGCTGCGCGAGTGTGCTGCAATTTGCGGCCATGTTCGCCAAGCCAGCGGTGTTGGCGGCCACATCGGACGCAACGCCCTCGAGTTGTTGGGTGGTAAGTTTCGAAACGCACGTATCGAGTATGATCGAAATCTGCCGCAATTCGACCGCCAGGCCGGTTAGCTGCGAGGTGCCCAAGCCAGCGGCCACTCCGTCCGACTGTGTGAATGGTGCGCTGGCATTGAGTAACCGGCTCAGCGCCTCGACCATCCCATCAGCGAGGTTTTCGGCCGTTGTCGTGCCTGCGGGGAAGGAGAGAACGGTATTCTCCCACAGGCTCATGGTGTCGGCCATCTCGATCGAACCTGTCATGTTGAGCGTTGCCCTCGCGGTACCGTTCGCGCGTCGGAGCGTGCGGTCGAGCTGGCTTGCAGTTTGCGCATCCGCTGGCGGGACCGGAACTTTGTTCAGCGGCGGGAAGACAGGGCGGGGCTGTTTCGGGCGTGGCCGAGGCTGGCCCAGGGTGGGCGCGGCCGAGGCGACGGCGGCAAGGCCAATGCCACCTGCAAGCATGGCCAGAAAGTTGCGGCGGTCTTGTTCGGTCATGGCAGGGTTCCATAATGACGAGCCACCGTCACCCACGGATGGTGGCTGGCCAGAGTGCGAGATATGGGTCTTATCGCGGCAATGCGGGTAGCGATGACGGGGGGCGTATGTATCCGCGGTTGACCATCACTTCGACGCTGCGCTCAAGCCCGACCGCGCCGTAGAATTGTGCAATATTGCAGACCGCCGTTCCGCTCTCCGGCATCAGCATGACAGCGTAACCCTCCGAAGCGCCCTGAAGCGTCTTGCCAACCGTATCGCTGATGAACCGTCTCGCACCGGTGACGGACGGCTTGGCGGCTTGGTAGGCCGATGCACTTTGCACTGGGGGTATCACCCAGTCGGTGAAGTCGGTAAAGATCGACGGATCGACCGTGCAGCCCGAATGCATCAGCCGCACCCTGCCCTCGGTGAGGTCGAAAGGGCGGGACACCCAGCACGCCACTTCGACGCCGTGAATTGCGCTGATGATCAGGCGCCCCGAGGCTCCGGCGGCCCCGGATGCGGTCAGGATCAGGCGTTCCTGCATCTGACCGAACAGCGCCCGGCCCGTGAGGCTGCCGCGCCCCTCGAAGGTCACCATGGTCTCGATCCGGCCTGTCGGGGGCGGGGCGATAATGCGCGGCTCGCCGGGGACAGGCTTTTTCTGGAGCTGAGCAAGCGCGGGCACAGCCGATGCGGCGGCGACAAGGCCGAAGCCGCCTGCAAGGCCTGCCAGAACAGCGCGGCGATCAAGGTGTGTCATGTGACGCTCCTTCCCGAGAATGTGGCAGCCCCGCCGGGATGCGGCGGGCCTCCGAGTCAGTCGATGATCTTGCCGAGCAGGCCGCGCACAGTGCGGTCGACTGCGCGGTCGGCTTCCTCCTCGGCCGCTGTCCCGGCCGTATCGCCGAGGCGGCGGAAGACCCGGTTGATCGCGGCGTCTCCGGATGTGCCGCGCGATGACGGCGCGCCCTTGATCCCCGAGATGCAGCATTCGCTCTGCGAGGCTTCGGGCACGGGGGCCTTGAGGAAGCATTCGCCATGCTCGGTCCGGCCCGGCGGGACATAGGTCCACGCCTGGCACTGGCCATCGCCGTCGCAGGCGGCCTTGCAGGTCCGCCAGTCATTGCCCGCCGAGGCAAAGACGATCTCGCGGTAGTCGTTGCCGAAGAGGTCGACATTGATCATCGGCCGCCAGTCATCTTCTGCCTGCGCAGGCGCGGCGGTCGGCGCGCGCGAAGAGGGGGCAGGCGCGGTCGATACCGCGACCTGCTTGCTCGGGCCGAGATAGCGCACCGAACTGATCGACCCGCCCTTGTCGCCGAGCGAGGCCATCGCGCCGTCTACCACCATGCAGGCGGTCTTGAAGTCGGCATCCATGCACACCTGCCACTGCCCCTCGGTCCGGAGGGAATAGGCGTAGTCGTTGGCGGTGGAATCGAACCCTTCCTCTGCCGGGATATCCTGCAGGTTGCGCACGTCCCGGGTGATCGTCACGCCTGCGCCGCCCATGTCCTCGGCATTGTAGAGCGTGATAGAACGCGGCGGCTCGCCCTGCGCGGCGATGGCGGTGGCAAGAAAGGGCGTCGTGGCGAAGGCTGCCAGCGCCACAGACAAAGCGGCTTTGCGGAACATCGGAAGGTCTCCCCAATCACAGGTCGCGAGGCGCAGGACCTGCGCCGTCATGGGGGAGAACAGGAACCATCGCCAAAACCGGACAGGGCGCGGTGCGTCAATTTTTCGGCACAGGCCTGTCCGGTTGCGCGGCCGTTTGCGGTTTTCTCCGCTGAAGGGAGACTGATGATGCGTGCACTGGTGCTGATGATCGCGCTGACCGGACTGGCGGCGTGCGGGGGCGAGACGGGGAGCGGGGGCGCCGCTGCCGAAGTGGGGGGCGAAGCCGTCACGGGCGTCGCCGGGATGGCAGCCGAGGGCGCCGCACAGGGCGAAGCGCCGATCACCGCCACCCGCGCCGAAGTCGAACAGGCGTGGGGATGCCGGGGCGTGATGAGCGCAGCCTTTGCCGCCCGCACCGTGATCAAGGACGGCCTGCCCGCCGAAGTCGCCGGGATCACCAGCGACACGGCCATGTACTGGACCAATCGCGCCGCCCGGATGCGCGCGCCCGACATGACCGAAGAAGAGCTCGACGCGCTGACCGCCAGTTCGGTGCGGGTGCTCGCCACGCAGCAGGCGATCGAGAACGCCCTGCCGCAAATCCGCGAATGCCTCGCCGCCCAGACCAAGGGCTGACGCCGGCCCACTCAGGAAAGGACATGCCATGCCCATTTCACGCCGCAAGTTCATCGTCGCCACCACCTTCGTCGCTGCGGGCCTCGCCACCGGCACCGCGGCGCTGGGGGCTGCGGGCGATGTCATCGAAATCAGCATCGCCAATACGGGCGCGCTCAAGGGGCTGACGGGCGACAAGCTGCGCGCCGCGCTGCTGCGCTCGGTGCGCCTGCGGGCACGGCTGGCGGGGCCGGTCAAGGCCCAGTTTCTCGCCGCGCGGGTCGAAAAGGGTACCTTGCAGGAGGTGTTCGCCTCGGACGCCTTTGCACTGAAGCCGGGCGTGGTCGCCTTTCCGGGGGACATGTTCTTCCCCGGTGACATGTTCTTTCCGGGCGACATGTTCTTCCCCGGCGATATGTTCTTCCCGGGCGACATGTTCGTGTCCGAAAGTGCGGCCGAGCGCGCCCTTGGCGCGGTTGCGGACAACACGCTGGGGCGCGGGGATGCGGCCAATGGTCTGGTCTTCTTCGTGATGGTCGATGCCAAGGGCGCGCGCGGGCGCGGGCTCGGTGTGCCGACGGCGCAAGCCTGAGCACGCCCGTGCCGCAGCGAGCGCTGATCGTGGGAGACGGGATCGCGGGGCTGGGCGCTGCGATCATGCTCGCCCGTGCGGGCTGGCGGGTGGACGTCGCCGCTGCCCGCGCCGGCAAATCCGCCAGCCACCGCCAGCACGCCCATCTCACCAGCGCGGCGGTGATGGCGCAGCTCGAAGCAAACCTTGGCGGCGCGCTCAGCGGCTGGGCGATGGGCTCAGCGGTGGTGTGGGACGAGGCCGGACGGCGCGACGAAGGCGAGCGCCCGATCCTGTGCGCCGAGGCACTCCGCCGCAGCCTCGCCGGGCACGCCGCCCGATCGGGGATGAGTTGGCATGACGCCATGGCGGTCACCCCGCCCACCGACGCCGCAGGCTGGCACTGGCGCGCGGGCGCGACGGCGGGGATCGCCGATGTGCTGTTCGATGCCACAGGCAGCGGGCACTGGCTCGGGCGGATGGCGGGAATCGCGGTGACGATCGAGGAGCTTGCTGGGCGCGACCGCTGCTGGAGCTGGTGCGGGATCAATGACGGGCCGCACCAGCCATGGCTGATCGCCGCCAGAGGCACGGCCCATTCCGCCGTGCTGCTCAGAGCAGCCGACGGGACGCTGCGCCTGACTCTGCGCCAGCCGGGCACGGACACGCCCGATCCGGTCGCCACGCTCGATGGCTTGCTGATCGGAGCCGGAGCAGGCTGGGCCGGACAGATCGGCACTATCGCGCTTGAATCGCGCGCGCTGCGCCACGACAGCCCGCTCGCCCGCCGCACGCTGGTGAGCGCATCCGCGCCGCTGCCCCCGCTCGTCCGGCTGGGCGACGGCCTGATCCAGACCGCGCCGCGGCTGGGACAGGGCATCGCCCAGATCGCCGAACAGCTGGAGGCGCTCGCCGATGCACTGGCGGCGTGCCTCCCACCCCCCGAATGGCAGCGCGGCCTTGATCGCCTCGCGCAGCAGCGCTGGACAGGGCTGATGCTCGGCGCCGGCCTGGGGAGGATCGCCGCATGAGGCACGCAAGCCTTGCCGCCTCCACGCTCCTCGCGCTCGCCACTGCGGGCAGCGCGCGGGACGTCATCCCCGGGCCCTTTCACGGCAACTGGCGCATGGCCGCCGCGGATGACCGCGGCGACCACGGCCTGATGGCGATCACCATTCACCTCAGCCGCCACGAGCGTCGGGGCAGCGGCGATTACGCCATGCACCAGCCGATGTGCAGCTTTCTCGACGGTGGCCTGATCCGCGGCGACGGCGACTGCGAACTGACCGGCGGCCGCTTCATCGAAGTGCGGCGCGAAGGCCGACGCCTTGTCCTCATTCTTGCGCCCACCGCCGATGGCACACCACACCGCATGACACTCGGCCGGCGGGGCGAGAGCCTCGTCGGAACCTATCGCGCTGGTGGCTTTCTCCGCGAAGTGATCCTTGAACCTGCGCCCTGAAGGAGAACCGCATGCGCCTTGCCATGACCATTACGTTCCTCGTCCTGCTGGCCGCGTGCAGCAATACCGACGAGCATACGCTCACCGATCCCGAGAGCGGCGAAAGCGTTACCGTTCGCACGGCAGAAGACGCCGAAGCCGGCATTGCTCCGCCCGCAAACCTCCCCACTTTTGCGCCGGTCTATCCCGGCGCCACGGTCACCGCGTCGGTCACCGGTAATGTTGACGAGTCCAAGGGCATGGTCAGCTTCACCACGACGGACAGCGCAGACGCAGTGATTGCCTTCTACCGCAACAAGGCCGTGGCCGCCGGGCTCGCCGAGCAGGCCGAGATGAACATGAGCGGCGCCCGCATTCTGGCGATGGGTGCATCGGGCAGCAGCGAAGCCGCAGTGCAGGTCACGGTCTCGCCAATGGAAGGGGAAGACAAGCGGCAAATCACCCTGGTCTATGCTGCGCAAAACCCGTGACAATCGTGGGTGCCCGCGGTAGCATCGCCCCGTGTACAGGGGGGCAGCTCATGGAGCAGGGCGAGGCTAACGCAGCGCTGATCGAGGCGCTCTATCCGCAAATCAAGCGCATCGCGCGTGATCTGTGCTGGCGATACGGTGCGGGTGAAACCATGCGTTCGACCGCGCTGGTCAACGAATGCTATCTCAAGCTGCGCCGCGCTCACGATTTCGCCGATGAAGCGCATTTCCTGCGTACAGCCGCCTGCGCAATGCGGCAGGTGCTGGTCAATCACGCGGCCGCGCGTCTTGCCGCCAAGCGCGGCGGCGGCAAGGCGGCGGAGAGCTTCGAGGATGATCTGCCTGTGATCTACTGGGAGAGCGATGATCGGCTGCTGGCCATCAACGCCGCGCTTGAAGGGTTGGCTGGTTACGCTCCCAGACTGGCGCAGATTGTCGAATTGCGCTTCTTCGGCGGTTATTCCGAACAGGAAATCGCAGCGCTGACCAACTGCAACGAACGCACGGTGCGGCGCGACTGGGTCAAGGCCAAGGCACTCCTGCTGGTCGACATGCAGGGCGATGGACTTGACGAGGCGGTAGCCGCCTAAAGCCCGGCGCGCACCGCTTTGGCCGCTTCCGCCATGCGCGCAGCTGCCGGGCCAAGGCTGGACACCACAGCATCGAAGGCCTTGAGCGATTGCCGCGCGCCGGCGGCATCACCATTCGCCTTCTGCGCCCTGGCGAGCGACAGCAAGGCCATCGCTCTGGCAGGCGGCGGCGATTTGCCGAGGTCGGACGCAGCAAGGGCCTGCCGCGCCACCGCCAGCGCATCGGGCGCACCGCTTGCGAGCCGGGCATCGGCGAGCCCGGCAAGCGCGGCCACGTGCTGCATCGATCCCTTGCCGGCGAACTGCGCGGCCATTGGCGCTGCCTCGGCGAGCAGCTTTTCCGCTTCGGCCACGCGCCCGAGTTGCAGCAGCACCTTGCCATGATTGCTCAGCAGCGCCGCTGTCCCGCCCGAGGCACCGTAGAGCTGCCGACGCAGCTTCACCGCTTCGGCGAACAGGGGCTCGGCAGCGGCCGGGCGACCGCCGAGCATCTCCAGCGACGCAAGATTGTTCGCGGTGTTGAGCGCATCGGGGGTGTCGGTGAGCCCGGTCGCCTGCCAGATTGCCTGCGCCTTTTTCAGAGCGGCTGTCGCCCCGGCAAGGTCGCCCGCCGCCTGCAGGGTCACCCCCAAATTGTTCTGGAACACGCCCGCCTGCCGATTTGAGGTGCCGAACAGCGCGGCATGATCGGCGGTTGCCTTTCTGAGCATCGCTGCCGCCGCTACAGGATCGCTGGCGCGCAGGATTTGCGCCTCGACCAGTCGGCTGTCGACGAGACGGGCGCGCCATTTGGCAGAATCGCGCTGCCAGAAGCCCTGTGCCTGGGCGAGCATCGGTTTGGCCGCGTCCACTTCGCCCAGCCGCACCATTGCTTGCGCCATGTCATACCGCGCCGCTGCCAACACATCGCCTGGCGCCGCGCCTTCGCCCCGCGTCACCAGAGGGGCAAGCACGGTCTTGGCGGCGGCATAGTCGCCCAAATAAAAATGCAATTCGCCCAGCGCATGCAGCACGCGGGCGGATTCCCCGGGATCGCGCGCAAATTGCGTCATGATCCTGCGCGTCGCCTGATCCAGCACATCGCGCGCATTGCCTGCATCGCCAGCTGCCTCGACGCTTTCGGCCAGCAGTAGATAAAGCGACTGTCGGACCGCATCGCTGCGTTGTTCCTCCGCCAGTGCGGCATCGCGCGCGGCCAGGGCTTCACGCCGTTGGACTTCGGTACTGATAAGGCCCGCCACCAGCACCGCCATGATCGCGCCCACTGCCGCAATCGGCCAGCGCGCCCGCCATGCAGCCCGCCGTAAGCGATAGGCACGGTCGCCTGAGCGCGCAGTCACGGGCCTGCCATCAAGCGCGCGGCGCAGATCGTCGGCCAGCGCTTCGAGACTGGCATAGCGATCCGCCGCCTCCTTGCGCAGCGCCTTGGCAAGGATCGCGTCGATATCGGCCACAAGGCTTTGCGGTGCACTCGCGAGCACCGGCACCGCCGGGCGCAGACCCACAAGCCGGGCCGGGATGCTGTCGAGCACCCGCCCAATGCCCAGCGCCACCGGCACACCCGCCAGATCAACCGGAGGCCGTCCCGAGGCCAATTCGTATAGCACGGCCGCTGCCCCATAGACATCCACTGGCGGTCCGAGCGGCGCGCCGGTCAGCAGCTCCGGAGCAGCATAGGGTGCCGATAGCGGCAGGATATCCTGCGTCTGATCCGGGCCGTCCATCCGCTTGGCAATCCCGAAATCTATGACCCGCACGCGGCCCGCGTCATCGACCAGCACGTTTCCGGGCTTCAGATCGCGGTGCAGCACCAGCATCCGGTGCGCCGCACCCACTGCATTGATCACGTCGAGGGCAAGGGCAACGCGGTCCGCCAGAGATGACTTGCGCTGGGCGCACCAGACATCGATTGGCGCGCCCTCCACCCGTTCCATGACCATCCATGGCTGTCCGCCTTCGCTTATTCCGCCATCCAGAAGGCGGGCGATGCCTGGGTGATCAAGCTGCGCGAGCAATTGCCGCTCTGTTTCGAAGCGCGCCGCGTCAATCGGCGCATCATCGCGCATCAGCTTCAGCGCGCCGATCTGTTCGAAGCCACCCTCGGCCCGGCGAGCGACGTAGACCGCCCCCATGCCCCCCTTTCCGATCATCTCTCCGATCGACCACACGCCGATCCGCGACTGGGGGGGCGGCGACGTTGCCGGGTCGTCATCCTTTTGCTCAGGCAGCTCGAGAAAGGTCTCGGCCTGCTCCATCTGATCGATGATCCGACGCGCCTTCAGCAATTCCTCCGGACGGTCGGCAAGTCGAGTCTCAAGAAATGCGGCGCGTCTCTCGGGCGGCATCGCCAATGCCTCATCAATGACTTTTTCGAGCAGTTCCCAATCATCAGGTTGCATTTACCCCCCTTCTGCATCAGCCTGCCCGCGACACACATAGATGTCGAAGTTAGCGGGCAAGCGGTGAGTCTAGCCATGCGGCTTATGCGATACACACCGCAATTTTTCACTACTCTTTGCCGTGCAGAGCGACACCATTTGGCGGCAAATGCACATCTGCCGCTCAGCATGCTCTTCATGTCCGCTCCCAGGAAATCGCAGGTCGCAACCGAACGACCGGCTTGGGGTCGATTGCCGAACGGCAGCAATTTTTCAGAAGCGTGGCAAAGCCGCAATACCGCTTTCGGGATCGTACGCTGACCCCGCGCATGGCCGTTGATGGGTGGGGAGGCGAAGGTCTGCTTTGTCGTCCGGCTCACAAATCAAGCCAGCTCCGCTTCAATGAACTTCGCCCGTTCGGAGCCAGTCGAACATTGTTGAACTCGGGATGTTGTCGCAAAGTCAGGATTTCCGTCTTAGGTGCGTGCCAAACTAGCACGAACGGCACTCAACTTAGGTTCGGCTCAGGCTCTGACATTCTTCTCACCCCTGACTCAGAAAAATAAGATCGTCCGCACAGCCATCTAAGAAGGCAGGCGTTCCAATTCCGCGTTCACCCAAGATATAGAAAGCCGCTCCACCTTTGAAGTTTGTGTCTTTTACTTCAAGATTCCCTTCCACCAAATTAAACCTGTCGCCATAGTCAACCTCGCAGCAATCGGGGTGTGTCCGAATAAAACTCTCTGCTTCACGAATTGTATATTGTTGGTCTACAAGCCTGCTTCGCTTGGAAGGGTTGGCGCTGCGGAGTCGAAGATTTCGCTCGACGAGCGCCCTGCTTTTCCATTCGATTTCGGTTAGCTTGCGCCCTTCCGCTTCACAGTAACGGGCGCCGCTATCCGAGCACCCACCCATGAGTAGTGTCATTGAAACCACGATAGCCAAGTTTCCGGGCCTTACCACTACTCAGCCTCCAGCGTCATATACGCCCCTATGCTAACGCGCTGCTGAGTGACCGCAACGGGGTCGCTTGCTGAATTTCGGCTTTTGGCAGAACCCCGGTCGAAGCTGACCGCTCGGTATTAGCGAACGCAGTCACTCGGTATGTCGATTGAGAACGGCGGTTAAGTCTCATACACGGTCTTTTAGTGCGTCGGGCGATCGGCATTCCTCTTGCGTACACCACTGGCTGAGGTGAGAGCGCGAAGCAGCGCGGAGTTCCAGATTGTGATCGGGAGACCTAGTCGCATTCCGCAACTCATACGCCGCCAGAGCGTCGGCGGAGCCGCTGAAAGCACTCCGCCATTCTTCATCTTCAGCTCGGCTTTTCAGAAGGTTGCCCACGCAGTCGCGTGATTAAGTGCAAGTCGATTTGCACTTACATTTCACTTACGGCCACCTTGGCAGAGATTGTGCGGTGCAGTATCTCATTGTGAATGCTGGCGCACCCGACAGGATTCGAACCTGTGACCTCTGCCTTCGGAGGGCAGCGCTCTATCCAGCTGAGCTACGGGTGCCGATGCCGTTTCGCGCGGCATTCTTGCTTGCGGCGCGGCGCTTAGCAAGAGGTGGGGCGCTATGCCACACAATTGTGCGGGCGCGCTCGCAGGGCGCGGGGGGCGGGGTTTAACCTCTCGGCAAGGATGGCCGCCTAGGCTCGGGGCATGGCCACGCTTCCGCCCGACACGATTCTCCCGCAAGCCGCTTCTGCCAACGGGCGCGCGCCGCAGCCCGAGGCGCTGGCCGAGGCGCTGGTGAGCCTGCACGGGCAGGCGGCGGCGGTCGCGATGCTGGCGCGGCTCGCGCCCGAGCCGGTCGAGATTCGCGGCGAGCTGGGCGCGGTGATCGCGCGGGCGGCGCCGTGGCAGCGCGCGCTGGTGGAGCAGACCGTGGCCGATTGCGCGGCGATGCTCGACACCGGACTGGCCGCGCTCGGCATGCTGGTGCGGCGCGGGCAGGATCCGGCCGCGCCTGCGCTGGTGCTGTGGCGCGAATATCATGCGGCCCGCGCGGCGATGATCGGCGTGCTGGCCCCGCAGGCTTGACGGCGTTCCACTTTCGTTCCAACGCTGCGCCATGTCGTCCGCGCCGCTCGCCCCTTCCGATTCGCCAGTTCTGACCGCGAGCGATGTCGCGCGCGGGATCGGGCGGCTGTTTGCGCGCAACGATATCTGGTGCCTGTCGGAAGTGCCGCTGAAGAACGGGCGACGCGCCGATCTGATGGGGATCGATGCCAAGGGGCTGGTGGTGATCGTCGAGATCAAAGTCGCCCGTGCGGACCTGTTGGGCGATGCCAAGTGGCCCGATTATCTCGACTATTGCGACCGGTTTTACTGGGGCCTGCCGCCGGGGCTCGACCGCGCGCCGCTGGAAAGCGCGGCCTATCGGCCCGAGACCTGCGGCGTGATCGTGGCCGATGGCTACGATGCCGAGATCCTGCGCCCCGCCGCGCTCGATCCGCTGGCTGGCGCACGGCGCAAGGCGCAGGTCGAGCATCTCGCAAGGGCGGCCATGCGGCGGCACATGGCGCTGGTCGATCCGTTGTGCACCGCGCTCGATTCGCTCGCCTGAAGCGCCGCCGAGTTTGCCCTGTCGCGCGGCGGCGATTTGCGGCATAGCTGGCCCGCGATGCTACCCGCCGACACCCCTGTTCCGCTTGCGCTGCTGATCGTCAGCGGTGCTGTCACGCTGATCGTGGCGCTGCGCTATGCGCTGACCAGCGGGTTGTTCGCCTGGCTCACCGTGCGGGCGCGGCCCGGCCTTTACGACGGCAAATCGGCGCAGATCCGGCGCGAAGTGCGCTGGTCGCTGCTCTCGGCGGCGATCTACGGCGCGCCGGCGGGGATCGTGCTGTGGGGCTGGAACCACCACGGCTGGACGCAGATGACCGCCGACTGGAGCGCGTTGCCGCTGTGGTATCATCCGCTGAGCGTGCTGATCTACCTGTTCGTGCAGGACACCTGTTTCTACTGGAGCCACCGCTGGATGCATCGGCCCAAGTGGTTCCGCATCGCCCACGCCGTCCACCACGACAGCCGCCCGCCGACCGCGTGGACGGCGATGAGCTTTCACCCGATCGAGGCGGTGACGGGCGCGATCGTGATACCGGTGCTGGTGTTCCTGGTGCCGATCCACGTCGCCATGCTGGGCGTGGTGCTGACCGTGGCGACGGTCATGGGCGTCACCAATCACATGGGGTGGGAGATGTTTCCGCGCTGGCTCGTTCACTCGTCGTTGGGAAACTGGCTGATAACCGCCAGTCATCACGAACGGCATCACGAGGAATACAGATGCAACTTCGGGCTCTATTTCCGGCTGTGGGACCGGCTGTGCGGAACGGACAGGGGCTTGTCGCGGCGGATCGTGGCCGAGGCCGGGCACGGCGCTCCGGCGGCGCGCGCGGGATGAGGGGCGCGCTTTTGGCGCTGGCGACGGTTGGCACAGCGTTGGCAGCCGCCCCGGCGCAGGCGGGCGATGTGGTGATCACCGTCACCGACATCCGCTCGACCAATGGCGTGGTGCGCGCCTGCATGACGACGCGGGCCGACATCTTCCCCAAATGCATCAAGGACCCCAATGCCTACCGCGTGGTGGTGCCCGCCGCGCAGAAGCTCGAAATCCGCTTCTCCGGGGTGAAGCCCGGCCAATACGCGATCGCGCTGCTGCATGACGAGAACGACAACGGCAAGGCCGACCGCGCGATGGGAATGATGCCCAAGGAAGGCTATGGCTTCTCGCGCGACGCGCCGGTCAACATGGCGCCGCCCAAGTTCAAGGACGCGGTCACGACGATCGGCGACAGCATGAACCGCCTGACCATCAAGATGCGGTATTTTCTGTAGGCAGGTCGCGCGCCGAGACGACCAAATGCCAAGTCTCCCCTTTAACGTGATGTTTACCACACCACGCCAGAACCATTGCAAACAGGTTCACGAAGGGGCGTATTACAGCCATGGACACTCTGCGCGGCACCTTTGATTCCGATTCCACGCCGGACCGGATCTGGGACGCTCCCGAGGATGACAGCGTCGCGGCGGGCGCCGTGCGCGAGCTTCCGCCCTCTGCCATCGGGCAGGACGAGCGGCGCATGCAGGTGCGCGCCTACAACCACTGGGCAAGCCTGCTGGGCGACCGCATGTTCCCCAATATCGAAGACCTCGAACCGGCGACGCTCACCGATTTCGGGCCGCATTCGGTGCTGCTCGATTTCTCCTACGGGATCGACAATCCGGGCGTGCGCTATCTCGGCGAAAAGCTGGCGCGCGAATGTTCGGCCGAGGCGAGCATCTCGCGCCTGTCGGACGTGCCGCCGCGCTCGCTGCTGAGCCGCATCACCGATCATTATATGCAGATTCTCGCCAATCAGGCGCCGATCGGGTTCGAAGCGGAGTTCGTCAATCACGCCGGCGTCGCGATCCTCTATCGCGGCATCCTGCTGCCCTATTCCAGCGACGACGAGACGATCGACTTCATCTACGGCGTGATCAACTGGAAGGAAGTCGCCGACCAGCTGACCGCGGACGAATTGCTGCTTGAGATCGACGAGGCGCTTGAACTCGGCGCCGAGCTCGAGGTCGAGGACGAGCCGGTGCGCCGCACCGCCGATCCGGTCACCGACTGGGCCGATTCGCCTGCGCATGAAGATGACGAGGTCGTCGCGGAGAGCGACGTCGCGGGTTACGCCGACGAATTCGGTGGCGATGCCAGCGCGCTGGACGATGACGGATTGCTGCCCGATTTCAGCCAGTTCAACCTCGACGACGACGAGGAATATGACGAGGACGAAGGCGAGGGCGACCTCGCCGGATACAATTTTGCCAGCCTCGCCGATTACATCGAAGCCCCCCTCAAGAAGGCGATCGACCTTGCCGGATACGACTTTCAGGCCCTGACCGGCGAGGACGCCGACGTCGCGCTCAAGCCTGAATTCATGCCCGAGCCCGAAGTCGAAGTCGAAGCCGAAGCCGCAACGGACTTCCGGGCCGAGGCCGAAGTGGCCGCCGCCGAACCGGCCGCCGCTGAAACGGTCGAAAAGGAGCAGGTCGACACCGCCTTTGCGGTTGCCGACCTCGCCGACGATGCCGGTCTCCACGATTTCCTCGCCGCCGCGCGCGAGCTTGCGCGTGCGGCCGACAGCACCGAAGACCGCAGCCGCGCCGCGCTCTACGCGGCGGTCAGCCACGCCTACGACTTCTCGCTCGCCGCGAAGGACTCGCCCGAGGATTACGCCGAACTGATCGCCGATGCCGGGCTGACGGTGCAGGAACGTGCGCCGATGACCCCGGTGGTCAAGCTGGTGTTCGGGCCGGATTACGACAAGACGCGCCTTACCGAATATGCCGCCGTGCTCAGTCACGCGCACCGCCTGCGCATGAAGCGCGGGAGCCTTGCGGGCTTCCTCGCCGAGGTCGAGGGCGGGGTGAAGGCGGTGGTCAAGGCCGAACGCCGACTGCGCCGCGAGGAACAGGGCAAGCCGGTCGAGGATGCCGCCGCCGTGCGCGAGGCGCTGGCCCAGCAGCTGCGCGCGCTGGAGGCGATCACGCTCGAAGAGCTCGACGGTGCCGGCCCCGAATTCGCGCTGGTGCTGGTGCGCCGCGACGAGATCGGCTGCGTGGAAATCCTCGCCGAACTTCCCGAGGACATCGCCCTGATCGAACGCGCGGCCCGCAAGCTGGTGGGGTAAGAGGGCGGGAGGTCAGCGCCACCGACAGGTGGCTCAAGACAAAACCGCACCACCCCGCTTCACTTTGCGTTCAGGCGCAGTTCCGGTAGGGTGCCCGCCATGCGCGGTCGCTCCAACCTTGTCGCCTTCTGCCTTGCGCTGCTGGCGAGCCTGCTTCTCGCGGCCAAGCCGGTGGCGGCGCAATCGATCCTGCGCGATGCCGAAACCGAGGAACTGCTCAAGGATCTCGCCGCCCCGCTGATCGAGGCGAGCGAGCTCGAGCCCGGCAATGTCGAGCTGGTGCTGATCAACGACGGTTCGATCAACGCCTTCGTCGCGGGCGGACAGGCGATCTATGTCCACACCGGGCTGATCTCCGCCGCCGAGACCGCGAACGAAGTGCAGGGCGTGCTCGCACACGAGCTCGGCCATATTACCGCAGGCCATGTGGTGCGCTTCAACGAGCGGACCAAGGCCGCCAATGGCATCTCGATCCTGTCGCTGCTGCTCGGCGTCGGCGCGGCGCTGGCCGGGGCGGGGGAGGGCGCGATGGGGATCATCGCCGCCGGGCAACAGGCTGCGATCGGCAGCTTCCTCAGCTTCAACCGCGATCAGGAAGCCTCCACCGATCTGGCCGGGGCGCGCTATCTTTCGGGCGCGGGGATCACCGGCAAGGGCATGATCAAGTTCTTCGAACGGCTGCGCGGCAACGAGATTCGCGCCGGTTACAGCCAGACGGACGAGGCCGCCTATGCCCGCACCCACCCGCTGACCGGCGACCGCATTCAGGTGCTGCGCACTCTGCTCGAACAGGACGCGGCCTGGGACACGCCCGCCGATCCCGATTTGCAGGAACGCTTCGTGCGGGCCAAGGCCAAGCTGTTCGGCTATCTTGCCGAGCCGCGCCGCACGCTCGCCGCCTATCCGCCCAGCGATACCAGCATCCCCGCGCGCTATGCCCGCGCCTATGCCTATCACAAGGACGCGCGGGTCGACATGGCGCTGGCCGAGACCGACGCGCTGCTTGTGGCCGAGCCCGAAAACCCGTGGTTCCTCGAGGTGAAGGGGCAGGTGCTGCTTGAATCCGGCCGCCCCGAAGAAGCGCTCGCCCCGCTGCGCCGCGCGACCGAGATCACCCGCGCCCATCCGCTGATCGCCGGGATGCTGGGCCACGCGCTGATCGCGACCGAGGATAAGAGCCATTTCGCCGAGGCCGAACAGGTGCTGCGCGCCTCGGTGCAGCGCGATCGCTACAACCCCTTTGCCTGGTATCAGCTGGGCGTGGTTTACGAGGCGCGCGGCGATATCCCCCGCGCGCGGCTGGCGAGCGCGGAGGTGCAGGTGATGAACCGGCAATACCCGCAGGCGCTCGCCAATGCGCAGGCGGCCGAGGCCTATCTGCCCTATGGCTCGCCCGACTGGATCCGCGCGCAGGATGTGGCGCTCGAAGCGCGTGCCGAACTGGAACGGGCGCGCGACCGGCGCTAGGACGGGCGGGCGCGCTCTGCCATCATTCACGGAACACCCTATGTCATCCGATAAGCCCAACACCCTCGGGAATACCCTGTTGACCGCGCTTCTTGCGCTGGTGTTCGGCTTTCTCGGCGCGGCGGCGTGGTCCTATTCGGGTCTCGCCGACAACCGCACACGGGCCTTCCTGCTCGCCAATCCCGATATGCTGCCGCAAATGGCCGAGGCCTACGAAGCGCAGGAATCGGCCAAGCGGCTGGCGCAGATGGGCAGCGCGGTGTTCGATCCCTTCCCCGGCGCGGTGCTCGGCAATCCCAATGGCAGCAAGGTGCTGGTCGAATTCACCGACTACAATTGCCCCTATTGCGAGGCGAGCCTGAAGGATGTGAACCGGCTGATCGCTGAAGACCCCGATCTGAAGGTCGTGATTCGCGAATGGCCGATCTTCGAAGGCAGCGACGTGTCCTCGCGCATGGCGCTGGCGGCGGCGATGCAGGGCAAGTACCGCGCGTTTCACGACGCGATGTTCGCCAGCGGTGATGTGGCGGCGGCGGCCAGGGCGGCGGGGCTCGACATGGCGCAGGCGGAGCGCGATGCCGCCTCGCAGGCGGTCACCACCGAGATCGCCCGCAACCTCGATTTCGCCCGTGCGCTGGGCTTCAGCGGCACCCCGGCATGGATCGCGGGCGAGACGCCGTTCGGCGGGGCGGTTGGCTACGAAAGGCTCAAGGCCGCGCTCGCCAAGGCGCCAGAGGCGGGCTGATGCACCGGCTGGCGCTGGCCGCATTGCTGGCGCTGGCAGGAGCGGGCGTGCCCGCTGCGGCGCAAGCGCTGGACCATGCCGCCGAGCGTGCGGCGATCGGGCGCTATCAGGATGCCGACCAGCGCTTGCAGGACGTGGGCTGGCAACTCGCCGCCGCCAATGCGCCCTATTGCCCGCGCGTGGTGCCCAGCATCGGGCTGCAATTGCAGGACATGGCAAGCTACGGCGCGCCCGGCATCGCCCGCGCCGCGCTGGGGCTGACGCGCGACTTCGCGGTGCAGACCGCCGCGCGCGGTTCGCCCGCCGCGCGCGCCGGGGTGTTCACCCGCAACCGCGAGATCGTGCGGCTCGAACGCTTCGATCCCAATCACTGGCCCGCAGGCGCCGCGATGGACTGGCAGCGGCTGGTCAAGGCGCATGACCATGTCGAGGCGATGCTGACCGAGCATGGCGGCATCGCCATCGCCTTCGCCGACGGGGCCGAGGCGCGGGTGCAGCCGGTGCCGGTCTGCGCCACCCGCTTCGAATTGATGGGCGAAGGCCGCAAGGCCGTTGCCGACGGGGCACGGGTGGTGATCGGGATCAGCTTTCCGGCCTTCGACTATCCCGAGGAGGAGGTCTTCGCCGCGCTGGTCGCGCATGAGCTGGCGCACAACGTGCTGGGCCACGACGCCTGGCTCGACCGCAACGGGCGCAGCGCGCGCAATGTCCGCCGGATCGAGCGCGAAGCCGACCGGCTGGTGCCCTGGCTGCTCGCCAATGCGGGCTATGACCCGGCCGCCGCGGTGACCTTCATGACCCGCTGGGGATCGGCGCATGACGCCGGGTTCAAGCTGCGCCGTACCCACGAGGGCTGGGATGAGCGCGCCGAGGCGATGGCGGCGGAATTGCCCGCGGTCAGGGCATGGCTCACCGCCGAGGGGCAGGCCGACTGGGCCAAGCAGTTTCGCCGGGAGATCAATCCTGCCGAAAGCGCCGCACGCGCCGAGCGACGCTGACTGCTGCGCCGAACAGTGGCGCACTCACGGCGGCATGACCAATTAGAAGTGCCCATTGCGACGAAATGAGTTAGACCGGGCCGGTTATGGCAGTGCTCCAGATCCAGGCGGCGCCGTTCTTCGCGAGCAAGAACCGGGCGTTCTGGAACCTCCAGCTGGCGGGCTGGGGTGCGGCTTTCCTGTTGCGCGCGGTTTCGGCGCTGGCGAACCAGCAATCTTTCGATCTGCTCGCGCTGATCCTCGTCACCACCATCACCGGCTTTTCGATCAGCCTGATCCTCTCGGTGATCTACCGCAAGCTGATCCAGCAGCAGCCGTTGGTGACCTGGGGGCTGACCGCGATCGTGCTGTTCTTTGCGGTGGTGCTGCACGCCTCGATCGATGCCTGGGTGCAGGGGGTCTATTACGCCGGCAGCCGCGACACGACCTTTGCCCAGCGGCTGATCGGCTTGCTCTACCTGCCGCTGACGCTGCTGGGCGGCTGGAGCGCGCTGTATTACGCGATCAACTTCTTCCTCACCGTAGAAGAACAGGCCGACCGGCTGGAGCGGTTGGAGGCGCAGGCCACCGCGGCGCAGCTCGCCATGCTGCGTTACCAGCTCAACCCGCACTTTCTGTTCAACACCCTGAATTCGATCAGCACGCTGGTGCTGCTCAAGCAGACCGAGCCCGCCAACGCCATGCTGACGCGCCTCTCGGGCTTCCTGCGCCACACGCTGATTGCCGAACCCGGCAGCCAGGTCAGCCTCGCGCAGGAGATCGAGACGCTGCAACTCTATCTCGACATCGAACGGATGCGATTCGAGGAGCGGCTGCGCACCCATTTCGAGATCGACGAGGCGGCGATGGGCGCGCAGCTTCCCGCAATGCTGCTGCAACCGCTGGTCGAAAACGCGATCAAATATGCCGTCAGCCCGCAGGAAGAAGGCGCGCGCATCGCGCTCACCGCGCGGGTGATCGGGGACCGGCTGCGGCTCACGGTCGAGGATACCGGGCCCGGCGTCGAGGACATGCAGCGCTTCCTCGCGCGCGATCCCGATGACATGCGCAAGCCGCCGGTGCCGGGCCGTCCGGTCTCCACCGGCGTCGGGCTTGCCAATATCCGCAACCGTCTGGCGCAGGCCTATGGCGACAAACACCTGTTCGAAACCCGTTCGGAAGCTGGGGGCGGCTTCACCGTGCTGATCGAAATCCCCTTCACCCGGGGTGATGCAGCCGAACCCGTCCCTCCGGCCTCCCCTGCCGGCGTGATCGGGGGCGACAATATCATCCCCCTCAATCCCCCCCCCAAAGCAATCGGAACCCCCGCATGACCATCAGAACCATCCTTGTCGACGACGAGAAGCTCGCCATTCAGGGCCTGCAACTGCGGCTGCAAGCCTTCGAGGATGTCGAGATCATCGACACCTGCGCCAACGGGCGCGAGGCGATCCGCAAGATCAAGACCGAGAAGCCCGATCTGGTCTTCCTCGACATTCAGATGCCCGGCTTCGACGGCTTTTCCGTGGTGAAGGGCGTAATGGAGATCGAACCGCCGCTGTTCGTCTTCGTCACCGCCTATGAAGAACACGCGATCCGCGCCTTCGAAGCCAATGCCGTCAACTACCTGATGAAGCCGGTCGACGAACAGAAGCTCGCCGACACCATCGAGCGCGTGCGCCAGCGCCTTGCCGAGAAGAAATCGGCCGAGGATGCCGGGCAGCTGCTCGACGTGCTGGCCGAAATCGCGCCCGAGCGTGCGGCGGATTTCGTCGAGACCGCCGCGCCCACCGCGGACAGCGCCGACCGGTTCGAAAAGCTCATCAACGTCAAGGACCGCGGCCAGATCTTCCGCGTCGAGGTCGACACGATCGAGCATATCGAAGCTGCGGGCGATTACATGATTATCTCCACCGGCGACAATTCGCTGGTGCTGCGCGAGACGATGAAGGACCTCGAACGCCGCCTCGACCCGCGCAAGTTCCAGCGCGTGCACCGCTCGACCATCGTCAATCTCGATCTGGTTCGGCAGGTGAAGCCCCACACCAACGGCGAATGCTTCCTGGTGCTGGATTCAGGCGCCGAGGTGAAGGTGAGCCGCAGCTACCGGGACGTGGTGGCGCGATTTGTTCACTAAACTCCGTTCGCCCTGAGCTTGTCGGAAGCGAAGCTGTCCAGCAGGAACAACGGCTGCACTTTTCTTTTTCCGCCGGATAGGAGAAGGACGGTGCTTCGACAGGCTCAGCACGAACGGGAGTGAAAATGACATTCGAGCTAGCTGGCTTCGACCTCGCCACCTTCATCCGCTCAACGCTGGCCGAGGATCTGGGCGAGGGCCTCCCCGGCGGCGGGCGCGATGTAACGTCGGAAAGCGTCATCCCGGCGGATGCGCGCTTTTCCGGCGTGATGGACAGCCGCGATGCCATCGTCGTTGCGGGGCTTCCGCTGGCCGAGGCGTTCTTCCGCGCGCTCGATCCCGGTTGCACCATCGAAGCCCTCGCGGCCGATGGCGACAAGGTGCCCGGCGGCACCGACCTGATGCGGATCGAAGGCAAGGCCCGCGCGCTGCTCACCGCCGAGCGTTCTGCGCTGAACATCGTGCAGCACCTGTCAGGCATTGCCACGATGACGCAGGCCTATGTCACCGAAATGCGCGGGCCGGGTGGCAATCCGGCTTGCACCCTGCTCGACACCCGCAAGACCATCCCGGGCCTGCGCTTCCTCGAGAAATACGCCACCCGGATGGGCGGGGCGCAGAACCACCGCATGGGGCTGTGGGACGCGGCGATGATCAAGGACAACCATGTCGCGGTCGCAGGCAGCGTCGGCGAGGCGGTCGCCCGCGCGCGCGATGCGGGGGTGACGCGGATCATCTGCGAGGTCGATCGGCTCGACCAGATCGAACCGGCGCTGGCGGCGGGCGCGCATCACCTGCTGCTCGACAACATGGACCCCGCCACGCTCGCCGAGGCGGTCGCGCTGGTCGCAGGCCGGGTGCCAACCGAGGCAAGCGGGGGCGTCAACCTCGACACCATCGCGGCCAAGGCGGCGAGCGGGGTCGATTACATCTCGGTCGGGCGGCTGACCCAGAGCGCGCCAGCGGCGGACATCGGGCTGGATTTCAAGCCGGTATGATCGCGCTCTCGCGCACGCGCCCGATGAGCATCAACATTTTCGCCGCCGCGTTCCTGTCCGCGGCGCTGATCGGCTTTCTGGACGGGATGCAGGACATCCCCGGCTATCAGGCGATGATGCGTGCAAGCGTGCCCCAGATCGAATGGACGCGCGATGCGGCCATCGTGACGCTCAGCGCAAGGCTCTCGATCGCACTGATTCCGATTGCGATGGTATGGCTGTCCGCCGTCCGTTTCGCGCGGTGGATGGTGCCGGCCCTGTGGGGGATCAAGCTGCTCAACCTGCCCGAAGGCCACCGCTTCATCACCGGAGGCGGGGCGGGCGAGCCGCTGGTGGGCGCAGCCTGGTGGGCCTCGATGCTGTTCGGCCTGATCGCGGTCGTGATGCTGTTCACCCCCGCCAGCAACCGCTGGTTCGCGCGTGAACCCGAGGAGGATGGCCATGCGGTCTTCGAATAGCCTCATCGCCGCGCTGCTGCTGGCCGCGCCTGCCGCGCTTCATGCGCAGGCCTATCAGTGCCGTGCGCCGCAGGTCTCGCGCGTGCCCGCTATCACCCCCGATGCCCCGCGCCGCACCCTGCCGGTCACCGGCTACACCATGGCGTTGAGCTGGAGCCCGGAGTTCTGCAAGCGCCGCGCCGAGGATCGCTCCCACGCCTTCCAGTGCGGCGGGGGCAGCGGGCGCTTCGGGCTGGTGGTCCACGGTCTGTGGCCCGAAGGGGGGCGAAGCTGGCCGCAGTGGTGCGAGGCGAAGGCGGGGCTGACCCCCGCCGAGGTGCGCGGCGCGATGTGCCTGATGCCGTCCGAACGGCTGGTCGCGCGGCAATGGGCCAAGCACGGCAGCTGCATGGCGCGGCGGCCCGCACAATATCTGAAGGTGATCCGCATCCTCCACGGCGGGCTGCGCCTCCCTGATTACGACCGCATCAGCCGCGAGGAAGGCCTCACCGCAGGCCGCGTCCGCGCAGCCCTTGTCGATGCCAACCCCGGCTGGCGCGAAGACGCGATCGGGGTGAAGCTCAACGAGCGCGGCTGGCTGGAGGAAATTCGCCTCTGCTATTCCCGGCGGTTCCGCCCCGCACCTTGCGCGTCGTCGCGCAGGGGCGCCAGGGACGCCGCCCCGGCACGGATCTGGCGGGGGCTGTGATCGGTTCAAGAAACTTGAAACAGCTTCGCGCCTTCAGCGCCGCTGGCGGAAGAAGGCGCGCAGCAATTCTGCCGCTTCGCTTTCGCCGATGCCCGAATAGATTTCGGGGCGATGGAGCGTCTGCGGCTGGTCGAACACCCGCGCGCCATGCTCGACAGCGCCGCCCTTCGGATCGCTGGCGGCGTAATAGAGCCGCGCGATCCGGGCATGGGCGATGGCGCCCGCGCACATCGCGCAGGGCTCCAGCGTCACCCACAGATCGCAGCCTGTCAGGCGTTCATCGGCCAGCGCCTGCGCAGCGCGGCGAATCGCGAGGATTTCGGCATGGGCGGTGGGGTCGTGATCGGTGCGCGGGGCATTGTGCGCCTCGGCGATGATCGCGCCATCCTTCACGATGACAGCGCCGATCGGCACTTCGCCGGCATCGGCAGCGGTGCGGGCAAGTGCAAGGGCGCGCCCCATGAAGCTGCGGAATCCCGCCTCGCTCATGCGGCGCGCCCCTGAAAGGCAGGCCTATTCTTCGCCGGTCGCCGGCGTGCCTTCGGCATCGGGCATGGTGACATCGACATCGGGAACCGTAACGGTCGTCTCCTTGGTGCCGACATCGACATCGGCGGTTTCGACATCATATTCGGGAAGTTCGCCGCCCTCGACATTCACTTCGGGCATGTCGCCTTCCTTGGTCTGGTCCACATCGCACGCGGCGAGGCCCAGTGCAAAGGTTGCGGCGAGAGTGCTGGCAATGATACGCTTCATGTTCGTTCTCCTGTTTGCGCGCAAGCAGGGCCGAACCCCCTCACGATCTGAGCGGAAGAGGCGACCGGCGGCATGGGAAGTTCCCTTGCCGTTCAGGCAAGCCGCCAGACCGTGGCTTTTGCGGGTCGAGCCGATCCGGGGCGCGTTATCGGTGCAAGCGGGTTGACGATTCGGCCCTCGCCCGTTATGCGCGCCGCTTTCCTTGTCCGGGCTCGAGCCTGGGCCCGAACCTTACGAGAAGAGACACACCATGTCGCGCATCTGCGAACTGACCGGCAAGGGCCGCCAGGTTGGCCACAATGTGAGCCACGCCAACAACAAGACCAAGCGCGTGTTTCTGCCCAACCTGCAGAACGTCACGCTGATGAGCGAGAAGCTCGACCGCAGCTTCAAGTTTCGCGTGTCGACCCACGGGCTGCGCTCGGTTGAGCACAATGGCGGGCTCGACAACTGGTTGCTCAAGACCAGCGACGAAAAGCTTTCGGCCAATGCGCTGAAGGTGAAGCGCGAACTGGTGAAGGCACAGGCTGCGGCCTGATTGCGCGGGGGCCTCCGGGCTCAAGCGAACCGATCGGGCGTCCGGCATTCCGGGCGCCTTTTCGTTTGTGCGGCGGGCGCTGCGTTCAGGCGGCGGGATCGAAGATCAGCTTCGCCAGCAGCGTGCGCTGGATGACCGACAGGTTGTCGTCCGAAATCAGCCACACGTCGATTCGCCCGTCACCGCGCGGGCGCAGGGCGAGGCCTTCGTAATTCTCGCGCGGAATTGCGGGATCGAGCCGCAGCACCGTTTCGGGCGCGAACACGCCCCCGGCTTGCGGCGGCGGGCCGATCGCGATCAAGCTGGTGAAAGTCGGCCATGCCCACACCACGTCGCGCATCAGCACCAGCAGCCGGCCATCGGGCAGTTGCGCCATGTCGGTGGCGGCAAAGCCGGGCGCGGGGTTGCGAAAGGCGAAGCGCTGCAGCGGCGCGCCCTCGACCGGGTCATAGGCGAAGATCACCCCCTCGCGCCCGCCTTCGGGCAGGATTACGAAGCGACCGTCGGCGAGCCGCGTCATCGCCTCGGCCCCGCCATTGTCGCCCCAGTCGACCTCGCCGGTCAGATCGCGCTTGCCGAGGATTTGGCCTTCGGGGGTGAAGCGGTGGATCGTGTGGCGGCCTTCGTAGCCCAGCCAATAGCGCCGGCCGGCCGGATCGCTGGCGGCGGATTCGATGTCCCACAGGCGCTGCGAATCACCCGGCGCGACCAGCTGGCGGTCGATCAACTGCTGCGGGTCGTCCGCATCGGGCGCGATCAGCGTCAGGCGAAAAGCGCGGTCGGAGAAGGCGCGCAGGCCCTCTCCGGGGAGGGCCAGCAGCGCCGAATAGCCGCCGAACATCAGGCTGTCCGCATCATATTCCCACACCCCGGCGATGTCCCAGCCGGGTGTGCCGGTGGGGCCGGGGCCCTGCAACCGGGTGACGGTGATGGCCCGCGGCGGCGTGTCCGGCAGGTCGTCGCGCACCCATGTCCCCGGCGCGCAGAGCAGCGCCACGGCAAGCGCCGCGAAAAGCCGTCGCGCCCGGCTCACTCTAGTTCATCGGCCCGGTGAACAGCAGCGGATCGAGCCGCGCATCGCCCCACATGAGGCTCCAGTGCAGATGCGGCCCGGTTGCGCGCCCCGTCGCGCCGACATTGCCGATAGGCTGGCCTTGCATGACCGCCTCGCCCTCGCGCACCGCGATCGTCGAGGCGTGGAGGAAGGCGCTGTTGAGCCCGCTGCCGTGGTCGATGATGATCAGCCCGCCTTCGAGGCTGAAACCGGTGCGCGCCAGCACCACCACGCCATCCGCCGGGGCGACGAAGGGCACGCCGTGGCCCGGCGCGATGTCGATGCCGCTGTGATAGGCGCCCGGCTCGCCGTTATAGATACGCTGGCGGCCAAAGCGGCCCGAGATGCGCCCCTTGACCGGCCAGATGAAGTCCTGCCGCCACCCGGTCGCCCCGGTACGCTGCGCGCGGGCGGCGGTGATGGCGTTGTATTCGGGCTCGCGGATTTTCCAATAGGCCTCGTCCGAGCCGCCGCCGCTGCGCTTGGCCGTTGCGACCCGCTCGATCTGCCATTGGCGCGGGGCGATGGTGAGCGCTTCGCGATGCAGTTGCCCGCTGTCCAACTGCGCCTTGAGCTGCACTGTGGCGGGCGCATCGCGGTCGAAAGCGGCGAAGAAGCTGCCGTCCTCAGCGACCGCGACCGGCGTGCCGCCCACCGTCACCGCCACCGCACCATCGGGGGCAAGCCCGCGGATGAAGCCGCCCTGCGTCAATTCGCCCGCCCAGGAAAAGCGCGTGTTCTGCCCTTGGAAGGCCCCATCATCGGGGGGCGATGCGGGACTGACCGCAGCCCACCCCAGCAGGGCGGCTGCCACCAATGCCGCAATCGCGCGCAGGCCCGGTGGTCCGCCCGCCCTAGTCAAGGCCGAGCAGGCGGCGCGTGGCGATCTCGCACGAGGCATAGGCCTCCTGCCGCTCGGCGCTCCAGTAAAGCAATTCGGCGAGCGGGATCGCCTCTCCCGTCACCGCGCAGAGCACATGGCTCCCCGGGCGCAGAATGCGGAAGCTCGAGGGGCCGTAATAGAGCTTGGCGGTCTTGTCGGCGGAGGACATCAGCATGGGCGGTGTGATAGCACCGAGTGGCTAACCGAACAAATCATCTTGTGCCGCAGGCGGCGGCGCGGGGCGTTTGCGGGGCGGGGCGGGTGCGGGAGAAGGGGGCGGTGGCGGCGCGCCATCGGCGGGGATCGCAGCGAGCGTGCCGTCGCGGAACTGCACCAGCAGCCGCGCTTCGCTTGCGGCCTCGGCGCGTGTGGTCAGCGCTTGTCCTGCCGCCCCCCGCACGATGGCATAACCGCGTTCGAGCGGCTTTTCCGGGTGAAGCTGGCTCATCACGCGGGTCAGCGCGGCGAGCCGGTCGGTGCCTTGCCGCAAGGGCCGCTCGACCAGCGCCGGGGTCAGCCTTGCGCGCTCGAGCCGCCGCTGCGCCTCGGCGGCAGAGCGTGACAGCAGGCTGGGCGAAAGCCGCGCCGCCACCCCCGCCAGCCGCTCGCGCCCCTTGGCGGAACGGTCACCCAGCGCACGGCGCAGGCGTTCGGCGAGGTCGTCGAGGCGCTGCGCCTGCGGCTGCAGCAGGTTCTCCGGGCGCGGCAGCAGCCGGGCGCGCGCTTCCAATCGCTCGCGCCCCAGTTCGAGCGGGCGGTAGACCGCGCGGCGCTGGCGGGCGGCGAGATCGGTGAGCGTGAAGGCGAGATCGGCGCGCACCGGCACCGCCATCTCGGCAGCCGCAGTCGGCGTCGGCGCGCGGCGGTCGGCGGCGTAGTCGGCCAGCGTGGTGTCGGTCTCGTGCCCCACAGCGCTGATGGTGGGGATGGTGCATTCGGCAATGGCGCGCACCACCGCTTCCTCGTTGAAACTCCACAGGTCCTCGATCGAGCCGCCGCCGCGCGCGACGATCACGAGGTCGGGGCGGGGGATAGGCCCGCCGGGCTGGATCGCGGAGAAGCCGCGCACCGCGGCGGCGACCTGCTCGGCCGCGCCCTGCCCCTGCACCAGCACCGGCCAGACGACGACGTGCGTCGGGAAGCGGTCGGCCAGGCGGTGGAGGATGTCGCGGATCACTGCCCCTGTCGGCGAGGTTACCACGCCAATCACCTGCGGCAGGAAGGGCAGCCGGCGCTTGCGCTCCGCCGCGAACAGGCCTTCTGCGGCAAGCCGTGCGCGGGTCTTCTCCAGCAGCGCCAGCAGCGCGCCCTCGCCTGCGAGTTCCAGAGAGTCGATCACGATCTGGTATTTCGAGCGCCCCGGATAGGTGGTGAGCTTGCCGGTGGCGATTACCTCAAGGCCGTCCTCGGCGCGGAAGTTCAATCGCGCGGCGTTGCCCTTCCACATCACCCCGTCGATGACCGCGCCTTCGTCCTTAAGGGCGCAGTAGAAATGGCCCGAGGCCGCGCGCTTCACCCCCGACAGCTCGCCGCGCAGGCGGACGAAGCCGAAGCGGTCCTCGACCGTGCGCTTGAGCAGCGCGGAAATCTCGCTGATGGTCAGCGGCTGGGCGTTGTCGCCCTGCCGTTCGCGCGCTACCAGCCCGGCATCGTTATCGGAGTTGGGCGGAGGGGCCATGAATATCCTGCTTCTGGGGTCTGGGGGCCGCGAACATGCGCTGAGCTGGAAGCTGGCGCAATCCCCGAGCCTGACAAAGCTCTACGCCGCCCCCGGAAATCCCGGCATCGCCGAGGAGGCCGAATGCGTGGCGCTCGATGCGACCGATCACGCCGCGGTGATCGCCTTTTGCGAGGCGCAGGAGATCGGCCTCGTGGTGGTCGGCCCGGAGGCACCGCTGGTGGACGGTTTGTCCGATAGCCTTCGCGCGGCGAGCATTCCGGTGTTCGGCCCCTCGCAGGCCGCGGCGCAGCTGGAGGGCTCCAAGGGCTTCACCAAGGACCTGTGCCAGCGCGCGGGTATTCCCACCGCCGGTTATGTGCGGACATCCTCGCTGGAAGAGGCCCGCGCCGCCCTCGCCCGTTTCAGCGCGCCCTATGTGCTCAAGGCCGATGGTCTGGCGGCAGGCAAGGGTGTGGTGATCGCCGAAACCCTCGCCGAGGCCGAGGAAACGCTCGCCGACATGTTCGGCGGCGCTTTCGGCGGCGCAGGCGCGCAGGTGGTGATCGAGGAGTTCATGGAAGGCGAGGAAGCGAGCTTCTTCGCGCTCACCGATGGCACCGCGATTATCCCCTTCGGCAGCGCGCAGGATCACAAGCGCGTCGGCGACGGTGACACGGGGCCCAACACCGGCGGTATGGGCGCCTATTCCCCCGCCCCGGTGCTCACCCCGGAATTGCAGGCGCGGGTGATGGCCGAAATCATCGAACCCACCGTGCGCACCATGCGCGAGGAGGGCAATCCCTATCAGGGCGTGCTCTTCGCCGGGCTGATGCTGACGCCTGAGGGGCCCAAGCTGATCGAATACAACGCCCGTTTCGGCGATCCCGAATGCCAGGTGCTGATGATGCGCTTGCAGAGCGACCTCGTCGCGCTGATGCTCGCCTGTGCGCGCGGCGAGTTGGCGAGCATGGAGGTGTCCTTGCGCGATGAGACCGCACTCACCGTGGTGATGGCGGCGAAGGGCTACCCCGGCACCCCCGAAAAGGGCGGCGCGGTTGCGCTGGGCGATGCCGAGGCACACGGAGCCAAGGTCTTCCACGCCGGGACGGCGCTGAAAGACGGCGCGCTGGTGGCGAATGGTGGGCGCGTGCTCGCCGTGACCGCGACCGGGGCGAGCGTGACCGAAGCGCAGGCCAAGGCCTATGCCGCGGTCGACGCGATCGACTTCGCATCCGGCTTCTGCCGCCGCGACATCGGCTGGCGGGAAGTGGCGAGAGAGGCCGAAGCCTAGCGGCGGCTTTCCGGCGCTTTTCGAAAATTGCTGCCGTTCGGGAATCGACCCCAATGCCGCCATTTGCATTGGACCGTTGCGAATGGCGGCAGACCGGGTGCGGGGTCGCATTTTCGGATGAATGCGGTACCTCATTTTGCCTCCAACCTCTGCCCATGGCGGCTTGCGCGAAGGCGGCGGATCAGGTCCATCCGTAGCCCCAGCAAAGCCATGAAGCCGATGAGCGCGATCGCGAACATGCCCACCATCACGTTCTGCGCGAGGCGTCCGACCGGGAACAGAAAGTTCCACTTGTGGATGAAGCTGAACACCAGACGTTCGGGCTTCTCGCTTTCAGCTACCCGATCCACAAGCACGCCCGCGCCCGTGTCGACGAACAGGCTGACGCTGACCGGCTCGCCGTAATCGACCCGCCAGACTGGCAGACGCTTGTTGCGGAAGTCGTATTCATGGCTGAAGCGGGTGACGAGCTGCATTCCCGTTACTGTGCTGTCGGGCGCGCCGGCAAAGCGGTGGGCGATGGCAAGGGCAAGGTCCCTGTCGCTTGAGGACACCACGTTGCCGGTCGCAGCATCGAGATAGATCGCAGGGCCATCGGGCTTGATCCCGGCAAAGCGCGCCTCGCGGATTTCGGCGTCGGTGGTGGGAATCTTGCCCTGCGCTGCTGCCATCATTGCAGCGTGATCATGGCCTGCCATTCCATGATCCGCCGTTACCTTGGCCGGGCCGTGGTCATGCTCGCCCCCGCCCATCGGGCCTTTGGGAGCAAGGCCGATGCGGTAGAGTGGCTGCCCGCCCGCGCCCTCGACCAGCGCGACCGAGGCAATGTCCCGCCCCTTGGCGATCAACGCCCAGTCCTTCTCGACCGGCCACTTGCCGCTCGCGACATTGATGGGACGCCCCATCTTGAGCTGGCTGACGGGCGGCACCAGCGCCGACTGGATTAGGTGATAGATCCCCGAAGCCGCAAACATGATCAGCGGCAGCGCCAGCACATAGCCTGCGATCCGGTGCCATCCGCGCGCGCCGGGCAGGCGCTTGCGGCGGCGCACCGTCACCAGCATGGCAACCCCTGTCAGGCCGAGCGCCAGCAGGCTCCCGACCATCAGGGCGATCACGATCACCCGCAGCCAGTCTATCCCCGGCGGCACCCATTCCCAAGTGTGCAGCGCCCGGAACACGCTTTGCAGACGAATCTTGGTGGTGTTGTTGACGGCTGCGAGGCTCGAGGTTTCGGTGTGGACATAGGCGGTGAGGGCATCATCGCCGGCAAATTCCAGCTTCCACACCGGCAGCAGGCGGTTGACCCAGGGGTAATCCGCATCGAACGCGGTCTGGAGCCGGGCCGAGGCGATCGCTCGGTCGGTGGCGAGATAGTGGCGGGCGAGGAATTCGGCCTGCGCCCGGTCACCACCCTTGACCTCGCTGCCGTCTGCGGGGCGGAAGTAGCGCCGTGCGCCGTCTGCTGCCGCGGTCACCTGCCACAGCACCCCGCCGCCGGGGGCGGGGACGGTTTTCACCGCCACCGCTTGGCCAATGCCCTGTTCGGCGAGGGTCTGCGCAATCGGCCGCGCCCCTTCGAGCGCGACCGTGGCCGCAGGCGGCATGAACTGCGCCTGCTGCGGGCCGAACAGCACCATGGCAATATGGGTGAGGCCGGAGAGGCCCCACACCAACAGGCTCATCCCGCCGATCAATCCCAGCCACTGGTGCTTGGAATATGACCAGCGCGCGGTCTTGGTCTTAATGCTCATCGCTCAGCCCTCCCTCAGAACCGCGCACGCAGGCCGCCGAAGACGGCGCGCCCTTGGCCCGGGGTGTAGATCGCCTCGTTGGTGAGGCGCTGGTTGGCGTTGGTGGTGACGTTGGAGATGAACACCTCGTCGAACAGGTTCTCGACCGATCCGAACAGTTCGATCCCCTCGGCCAGCGTCACACCGGCGGTGATCTGGACGGTCTCGTAGCCGGGCGCCCTCTCGGTGTTTGCGTAGTCCGCCCAAGGGCCATCTGGGATCCAGCGCAGCGTGGCGGAGAGGTAGAACCGATCCACCTGATCGAACCGCGCCTCGGCAATCAGCACATGGCGCGGCACCCCGGCAAGCTGGTTGTCGTCATAGACCGCGTCATCATCGAAGGTGAAGTCGTTGAAGGTGTAGGCCGCGCTCAGTCGCAGGGCCTGATTGTTCGCTTCCAACGCCTGCTTGAACGGCCTGAGGTCAATCCCGAATTCAAGACCCTGATGGATCGTCTTGTCGGCGTTGGCCGTCACCGTCACCAGCCCCCGCGCGCCCGGCACGGCGAGGTCGAGGAACTCGTTCTCCAGCTCCGCCCGGTAGAGCGCGATGTCCCACGATACGATCCCCGCCTGCCCGCGCGTGCCGACTTCGAACACGGTCGCGCGCTGGGGATCGAGCGGCGCGAAGGGGAAGGCCCCGCCGCTGGTGAGGTCGGCAAGGCTGGGCGCTTCGAAGCTGCGGCTGATATTGCCGAAGAACTGGATGTCCTCGTCCGCATCCACCAGCAGGCCGACGCGCGGGTTGAACTGGTCATACTCGCCCCGGCCGGTCACCGCATTGAGGATCGCGGTCACATCGCGCGTAGCGCGGGCATATTGTCCGCCTGCAATCAGAGTGACGGCGTCGGTCAGCCCGACATCGGCCTGGCCATAGACCGTCAGCGTGTCCGAATCCTGATCGGACTGTGTGCGCAGCGCCCCGCGCGCACCCGAATTGTTGGCGAAGGTCTTGGCGTCATTGGTCGAGAAAGCGTAGATCGCCCCAACCTGCCATCGGCTCTGATCGGCGAGGAACGGGAGGCTCCCGGACAGGCGGGTGGAAACGCCGACCTCGTCCTCGCCCTGCACGATGATCCCGGCAAAACGGGTGATCGCGTGGTCGAGATTGCGGCGCGCATACCATGCGCCGAGCTCCAGATCGGCCCCGCCCAAATCGATCACGGTGAGGTTCGACACCCGGTAGACGTCGAGATTGCGGTCCCAGTCGTCCGCGACCGGGCCGGGGTCGAGCACCACCGGCCCCGCCGTCACCGGGCGGCCCGCTGCCCGCGGGTTGGCGAGCGCATCAGCAAGGCGCAAGCTGCCGGCCAGCTCGAAATTGTCCGATAGCGCGGTGACGTAGAAACGCGTCTCGATATTGTCTGAAACCCGCCAGCCAAGGTTGCCGTGGCCATAGAGGCTGCGCACTTCGCTGTGTTCGCGGTAGCCGTCGCTGGTGAGGCCGGTGATCCCGCCCCAATAGTCGACGTCGCCGCTCTTGCCCGCCCGCGAGGCATTGCCGCGGAAGGTGGAGAAGCTGCCACCCTCGGCGCGCAGGGCAATCGGCGCGCGGGCGGTGCGCCCGGTGGGGCTGACGATGTTGACCGCCCCGCCCAGCGATGCCGCCCCGTAGCGCAAGCCGTTGGCGCCCTTGAACACCTCCATGTAGCGGATGGTGAGCGGGTCGAGCTCCTGAAACTCGGTTGCCCCCGATGCGCGGCTGATCGGCACCCCGTCGCGGAGAACGGTGAGGCCGCGGCGCTCGAAGCTCGAATTGAGGCCCGAACCGCGGATCGAAATGCGGCTTTCACGCGGGGCACTGGTGTCGGCGAAGACGCCGGGGGTGAGTTCCAGCGCATCGCCGATGGACTGCGCGAATATGTCGGCAAAGCCCTCGTCCTCGACGAGGCCCGTCGCGCCTGGGACGCGCTCCAGTGCCTTGCGTGCGGCTTCAGGTGTGGGCGCCGTGGGGGTTCCCTGAAGGCTGGCGGTGACGATGATCTCGTCCTGCCTCTGGCCGATGCCCTGCGCCTGAAGCGGGGCGTTGAAGGCACCAGTCGTTGCAGCAAGCATGGTGGCGCCCATGAGAGCGCACTTTACAGTATTGATTTGCATGATGTATCCCGAATTTCCGTCGGCGCACGCCTGTCATTCGGCGACGCACCGTTGACCCTGCCATGCGGGTCAGTGAGCTAGGCGACCTTGCGAGCGGGGTTCAGACGCTCGCACGCGCAGTCTGACGATCAAACGGAAAGGGAAGGCGGCCCGCGCAGTGGGGGGCGCAGGAAAGGAATGTCGCGGGCGGGCGGCGCGCGGAGCGGCGCGAAGCCGACCAGCAAGATGAACGCCAGTGCAGCGGCCAACAGCACCGGATCGGCCCCGCCGAGCGCGGCATGGCCAAGCCCGGAAAAAGCGCAAGGCTGGGATTTGTCCGCCGCCTCGGAATGATCGCTGTCTGCCTCATCCTTGTCGGGGATGGCGATGCGCATCTGCTTCGGCGTGCCGCTGGCATCGGCGCAGATTGTCACCGTCAGAAAGCGCTCGCCAGTGGCCGAGATCATGTAGCCTGCCGGCACCAGCGCCTTGACCGCCAAAGCAAGCACCACGAGCACCAGCGCAAGCCGGGCATATCTGTGGGTCAAGGCGCGAAGGCTGGGCATTGCAGGCGAGCCGTTAGCGCAAGCAAAGCGCCATGTCATCGTGTAACACCGTTAATTCCGGCCATTCTGGTTTCCACCCACCTCCGGTCATCTGAGGTTGGCCGTCAGTCAACCGAAAACAGACCTGACGCGCCCTACCCCTCCGCCGCTTTGCGCTTCTCCAGCCAGGGGCGCAGCGGGAACAGCCATTGCTCCCAGATTGACAACCGCCGCCGATCGTCCTGCCCCACGATCTCGCTTTCGCCATCCTTGAAGGTGCCGAACACGCGGTCCCAGAAAATCACGCTGTTGCCATAGTTGCAGCGGGTGTCTTCGTAGCTCAGCGCGGTGTGGTGCAGGCTGTGATGGCGGATCGTGGTGAAGACAAACCCGAACCAGATCGGCGGATTGGCGCGGATATTGGCGTGGGCATAGGCGGCGATCGCGCCGCTCGCAGTGATGGCGGCGAACAGCGCGTTGAGGTCCACATCGAGCAGCGCGATCACGCCGAGGCTGATCAGGAACAGCTCGATCGGATTGCCGATGAAGCCCTTCAAGGCGTTCAGCTGCGTGATGTGGTGATGCGGCGCATGGGTCAGCCACAGCGGGTGCCAGTTGTGCATTGCACGGTGCATCCAGTACTGGCCGAATTCGAAGGTGAACATCACCACCAGAACCTGCATCAGGAAAGGACTGTCGGCGAGCCAGGGGGTGGTGATGCCCCAGGCCTCTTTCAGTTCGCCGAGCGGCCCGTTGACCAGCGTGTCCGAGAGGAAGCCGATCACCCCGTAACCGAAGGCGACATAGAACACGTCGGTCGCCAGCTCGCGGCGATTGATGCGCCAGCCTTCGTGGCGTTCGAACACCAGCTCGAGCGTCTGCACCAGCGCCAGCGTGCCGAGCCCTACCGCGATGATCGCCCAGCCGCCCTCGACCCACGCGGCAGGCGCAAAGGCCCAGAAAGCCCAGATCGCCGCGACGGTCGCGGGCGGCAGCAGATTGACGAGCGACTGTTTCACCGGATCGGCCCCCTTGCCTCGCCTCACGCTCTATGGCGGCGTCCCGGAGCGTGAGAATACGCCATTCGCCGTAAGCGGTCGAGAGGGGGCCGCGCCGGGGCGGGTCAGCTCACGGTAAAGTTCACCGTTCCGGCCATCGCATGGCCATCGCCCGAGGCCGCCTGCCAGCGCACTTCATAGGTGCCGGCCGGCAGGGGCTTCTTGAGCGTCAGCGTCAGCGTCTTCCTGTCGGCCGACCAGCTGGGGGTGAAGTTGCGGATCGCCATTTCGCCGTGGTTCGCCATGCCCGGCATCGCGGTCATCACGATGCTGGCGGCGGCGGTCGCGGGGTCGACCGGCTGGCTGAAGGTGAGCGTGACCACCTTGGGGGCCTTGGCGGCGCTGCCCTCGATCGGGGTCGAGGCGGTCAGCGCGACATGGGCGGCAAGGCCCGACGGCGCGAGCGCGGTCAGGGCGAGAGCGGCGAGCAGGGCGGGGATACGCATGGGGTCAGTGTCCTTCTTAGTGATCAGAACCAGAAACGGATGCCGGCGAGAAGGCTGGTGGTGGAGGGATCTTCGCCCCGCGCGCGGGCGAAATCGGCGCCTGCGCCGGTGCGCCACGATTGCTCGATGCCCACATAGGGCGCGAACTCGCGGGCGATTTCGTAGCGTAGCCGCGCGCCGATCTCGATCTGGTCGAGCCCTGCGCCCACGCCCAGCAGCGGGATGTCCTGCGCCGAAAGATTGGCCTCGATGCGCGGCTGGAGGATCAGGCGCTGGGTGATGCGCTGGTCCACCTCGGCCTCGATCCGCGCAGTCAGATCGCCGCGGGTGCTGAGGAACAGCGCGGTGTCGACCTCGAACATATAGGGCGCAAGGCCCTGCACGCCGATCACCGCATGGGTGGTGTCGGGCCCGGCGATGTCGTGGCGGATGCCCGCCTGCACGTCCCAGAAGGGCTTGAAGGCGCGGGCGTAGAGCGCCTGCAGCTCGGCATCCTCGGGCGCGCTGCCCCATGCGCCTTCGCCCTCGCTCTTGAACCACAGGCGGCTGGTGGGGGTGCCGTAATAGCCCTGAATGTCCCACAGATAGGCATCCGCGCCCTCGCGCATCTGAGTCTCGAAGCGGTCGCCCTGGAACCAGAACACCGGGAAGTCGCCGTGGGTGCGGCGCAGTTCCTCGCGCGAGGCGGCCATCGCGTCTGCCCCCCAGATCGCATCGGCAGCGCGCGGCGGGCCGCTGCCGGCGGCAGGCGGGGGCGGAGTCTCCATCGTCGGGCCGGGGGAGACGGGCGGCGCTTCGGCCATGGCGTGCCCGGCGTGGGGGTCTTGCGCGCCGCTCATGTCATGGCCCGCGTGGGGATCCTGCGCGGGAGGGGGAGCGGGCATCTCATGCCCCGCGTGCTGCGCGGCGAGCGGCGCCGCGGCGAGCAGCAGCGCCAGCGGCAGCGTCAGAAGCTGTCTCATGCGCCCTGCTCCGGCCCCATCACCGTCACGGTCTGCATCATCCCGCCGTGCATGTGGTAGAGCAGGTGGCAGTGGAACGCCCAGTCGCCCGGCTCGTCGGCGGTGAGATCGAACTGCGCGCTCGCACCGGGTTGGACGATGACGATATTCTTGCGCGGCTGGTGCGCGGCATCCTCGCCATTGACGAGGGTGAAGAACATCCCGTGCAGGTGGATCGGGTGCGCCATCATGGTGTTGTTGACGAGCTTGACCCGCACCCGCTCGTTCCAGGCGAAGCGGATCGGTGTGTCGGAAACGGCGGAATACATCTCGCCGTCGAAGGACCACATGTAGCGCTCCATATTGCCGGTGAGGTGCAGCTCCAGCAGGCGCGAGGGGCGGCGCGTGTCGCGGTTGGGTTCGAGCGCGGAGAGCATCCGGTAATTGAGCACGCGGTGCTCGACATCGCGCAGGCCGAGCCCGGGATCGCCGAGCTTGTCGACCGGGGTCATCGCAACCATGTCGATGCCGGGGCCGACCTTCACGTCGGGCGGCAGCAGCAGCGTGTCGCGCATCTTCATGCCTGCCATGCTGTGCCCCGCGCCATCGCCGTGGTTCATCCCCATATCACCCATGTCGAGCAGCGGGGGCTTCCTCGGCGGCGGAATCGCGGCGCGCGCGCCCGGGCGGCTCGCCAGCGTCGCGAGCGCCATGCCGGAACGGTCCATGCTTTCCGCAACGATGGTATAGGCCTCGGCGGTGGGGGTGAGGATCACGTCATAGGTTTCGGCGGTGCCGATCTGGAATTCGTCGACTTCGACCGGCTTCACGTTCTGCCCGTCCGCGGCGATGACCGTCATGGCGAGGCCGGGGATGCGCAGGTTGAAGAAGCTCTGCGCCGCACCGTTGATGACGCGCAGCCGCACCCGCTCGCCGGGGGTGAACAGGAACTCCAGCCCCTCTTTCGGCCCCCGCCCGTTGGCGAGGTAGGTATAGGTCGATCCGGTCACATCGGCGATGTCGGTCGCGGGCATCCGCATTTCCGCCCACATCCGGCGGTCTTGGGCGGTGAGCGGATATTCGTCGGCCCAGCTGGTCTGCTGGTAATTGAAATAGCCCTCGCCCTTGCGCAGACGGTCCATGATGAAATGGGGATGGTGCGGGGTGAACTCGCTCAGCAACAGGATGAATTCGCGGTCATATTCCACCGGCTCCGCACCGGCGGGGTCGATGATCAGCGGGCCGTAATGGCCCTGCTGCTCCTGCAGGCCCGAGTGGCTGTGATACCAGTAGGTGCCCGACTGGCGGATCGGGAATTCATAGGTGAAGGTCTGCCCCGGCCTGATGCCCGGAAAGCTGATCCCCGGCACGCCGTCCATGTGGAAGGGCAGCAGCAGCCCGTGCCAGTGGATCGAGGTGTCCTCGGCGAGATGGTTGGTGACGTTGAGACGCACGTTCTGCCCCTCGCGCAGCCGGATCAGCGGGCCCGGCACCGAGCCATTGACCGCGATGCCGTGGCCCTTGCGCCCCTGCACCACACGCTCGCCATGACCGACCGCAAGGTCGATCACCGCGCCCGATAGCTGGTCGAAGCCGACCTTGATCGACGCGCCCCCGCGCTTCGGGTGCACCGAATGGCCTTGCGCCCAGGCGGGCATGGCGGCGAGGCCTGCCGCAGCGCCCACGGCACCGACAAAGCCGCGGCGGGAAAGGATTGGGGAGGTCATGGCGTGTTATACGCGGCGCGCGCGGATTTGGTTTCTGACGGGTTCGGGCGTGCTCGACATGCTGAAGGCGGCAAGAATCGGACACGGCCCATCGCCGCCATGCGCGCAATCCGTCACCAGCGTTTCGAGCGCGCTGCGCATCGTGTGCAGCGTCGCAATCTTTTCGTCGATCGCGGCGATCCGCGCCTCGGCGAGCGCGCGGGCGGAGGCGCGATCGTGCTGGTCGAGGTCGAGCAGCGTCGCGATTTCCTCGAGCGTGAAGCCCGCCGTCTGCGCCGCACGGATCGAGCGCAACCGCTCAAGATCGCTGTCGGCATAGCGCCGCGCCCCCGCCCCACGCGGCGGCTCGGCCAGCAGCCCGCGCCGCTGATAGAAGCGCACCGTCTCTACCGAAACACCGCCTGCACGGGCCAGATCGCCGATTTTCATGATTGCCCTTTAAAACCGTACCACACTACGGGACTTATATACGGGCCATCCTGTACAACGCAATGCGCTGTTCAGGCCCGCGCGGCGATCTCGGCGGCGTCGAAATAGTGGATGCGCAGGGTGTGCAGCAGACCGTCTTCAAAGGTGCCCGCCTCGCAGATCGTCTGGGTGAAAGGGGCCGAGCCGTCCTTGGGGTGCATGGTGAGGCGGATCACCATCACCGCATGGGTCTCGCCCCCGGTGCAATCGAGGATCTCGAGGCTGGTGTCGGCCCAGGTGCCATACATGGCGGCGGCACAGCGCTGCAGCGCATCCTTGCCGTGCCATTCGCCCGCAAAGGGGAGCGCGTTGGCCTCGTAGAGCACGAAATCGGGGTGAATCAGCGCCTCGCCGCACCCCAATCGCGGGTGCCGGCGGCGGCATAGACCTTGGCCAGAAGGTCCCGAGGCGTGAGTCCTTGTTGCCCTTTCGCTTCGCTACTTGAGGGCATTACTTCTCGATCGTCCCGATCAAGTCGCCAACCTTGTAGACCGCGCCTTCCTCGCCCGTGGGATGGATGATTTCGCTGGCCTGGGCACCCTCGGCCGCGAACAGCTTGAGGGATTGCAGGCCAAGGCCATGCGCCCCGCCGTTCATGATGACCTTCTTGCCCCTCAATCCCAGATCCATCGCGCCTCTCCCCGGCATGTGCTTGTGGAGAGAGGGGATAGCCGAGTGGCGGGACGGGGCGGATTGGCACTTTTGGGGGGTGGCGCGGCGCGCGGGTGCCCATCCGCCGCGCGCCGCGCCCTGTGCCGGCCTCAGAACGAGAAGCTCAGCCGTCCATACAGGAAGCGCCCGTTGAAGCCGAAAGGCGAGAAGGACGAGAACGGCAGGAAGTAGTTGTTCACCGACAGGTTGGCCTGATTGCCCGTCACCGGATCGGTGGCGCGCCCGGTGGGGTTCACGGTGGGATACTGGTCGAACAGGTTGTTTGCGCCCACCGCCAGTTCGATCCCGTCGGCAAAGCCTTCGGGGCGCAGGCGGATTTCGAGGTCGGTGATCCAGCGCGGTTCGAGAACGAGGTCGTTGATCGGGCTCGCCCCGGCGGAGAACACCTCGCCGAAGCGGTTGGCGCGCACCGTGGCGCTCAGCCAGTTCCATTCGATGTCGGCGCCCAGATTGATGCGGTCCTTGGGCTGGCCGCGCTCGATCCGTTCGGATTCGAGCCGCCCGAACAGGTCGATCCCCGGCACCTCGGCCAGATCGCCCGGCGTGCTGCGACGCCCGGTGATGTCGATATCGTTCCAGTTGTAGCCCGCGGTCAGCGACAGCGTCGCCGAATCGCCGATGCTGGTGCGATAGGTGCCGATCACGTCGAAGCCGCGCGTGCGGGTGTCGATTCCGTTGAAGAAGAACCGCGCTGCCGAAATGCTGGTGAAGCCCGCGTCGTTGAGGATCTCGGCGATCCCGCGGCCCGGATTGCTCCCGCTCGGATTGCCCGCCGCATCGCGGCTGGCGGTGAGGTTGTCGGTCAGCACGATGCGATCGTCGATGTCGATCTGGTAGTAGTCGAAGGTGAGGTTGAACCCGTCGACCTTGTCGAACACCGCGCCCGCCGACCACGAGAACGACTTCTCGGCCTCCAGCGGGGTTGCACCCAGCGCGATGGCGACCGGGTTGTTGACCGGCAGCGTCACCGCATCGACCAGCACCCCGCCGATATTGTTGGTCGCCGCCGCCGCGAAGAACTGCTGCTGGAGCGAAGGCGCGCGGAAGCCGGTCGACACCGCGCCGCGCAGGGCAAAGCCGTCGATCAGCTCGAACCGCGCGGCGGCCTTGCCGTTGAGGGTCGAGCCGAAGTCGGTGTAATCCTCGAAGCGGCCCGCGATCTGGATGTTAAGCCGGTCGGTGATGTCGGTGTCGAGCTCGGCATAGAGCGACACGTTTTCGCGGCTGTTGGGGTTGGTCACGTCGACCCCGCCGATCACCGGCTGGAAGCCCGGGAACACCTGGCTGCCGGGCGCGGCAAAGGCGGTCGCCCCCGCGCCGGTGATGAAGGGATTGTTGGTGCCCACCAGCACCGGCCCGGCGATGTAGGAATTGGGCTCACCCGCCCCCAGCTGGAATTCCTCGCGCCGCCATTCCGCGCCGAAGGACAGCGTCATCTGCTCGATGCCCGAAATCTCCAGCTCGCGGCTGACCCCGAGGTTCGCCATCAGCTGGCTGTAGGCGAGCGAGCCTGCGTCGAACTCGGTCTGGCTGGCCGCGCCGAGCGAGGCGTTGAGCGTATTGGTGATGCGGAAATCGGTGGTGTTCTCGCCATAGGACATCGACAGGTCCCACAGCCAGCCGTCGAAATCGCCCTCCAGCCCGCCGACGATGGCGAAATCGGTGGTATCGGTGTTGATCAGCGGCAGGAAGCCGTCGGGATAGATCGCCACGACGTTGCGGTTGTCCGCAGCACGGCGATAGAAGCCGGCGGATTCGGCCTTGCGCTCGCCATAGGTGCCGAAGGCGTAGAATTCGACGCTGTCGTCGAGCGGGATGCCCATGTTGACGACGATGTTGAGATCCTCGGTCTTGGGATCGCCGTAGCGGTGATTGCGACGGTCGAAGGTCAGCTCGCGCGCGTCGAGCGGGCCCGACTGCGTGTAGTTGCGCCGCGGATCGAACCCGGCGCGGTTGGTGTCGTTGCGGTCGCGATATTCGGCGGTGACGTTGAAGAAGCCCTCCGGCCCCAGCGGCAGGCCGATATTGCCCGATACCGTCAGCACCTCGCCATCGGTGACCTTGAGATCGCGTCCGGTGGTGTTGAGCTGCAGCACGCCGTCCGCCGTCAGCGTCGGCACCTGCCCGGCGGTGCCGTTCACCCCCGTCACTTCCTGCACCCCGGCGATGCGGGTGTTGAACCCGCCGTAATTGACGAAGAAGCGCCCGCCTTCGCGCGAATCGTTGAGCTGGAAGTTGATCACCCCCGCGATCGCGTCCGAGCCATATTGCGCCGCCGCACCATCGCGCAGCACTTCGACCCGGCCGATCGAGGAGCCGGGGATCTGGTTGATATCGACCGCAGTGCTGCCGCGCCCGACGGATCCGTTGATGTTGAGCAGCGCGGCGGTGTGGCGGCGCTTGCCGTTGATCAGCACCAGCGTCTGGTCGGGGCCGAGGCCGCGCAAGGTCGCCGGTCGGATCGCGTCGGTGCCGTCGGTGATCGAGGGCTGCGGGAAGTTCAGCGAAGGCACCAGATCGCGCAGCAGGCGCGCGGTTTCGGTGAGGCCCGACTGGCTCAGCTGTTCGCCGCTGATCATGTCGATAGGCACCGGGCTTTCAGCGACGGTGCGGTCGGAGCGGCGCGTGCCGGTGACGATCAGCACGCTTTCGGGCGCGTCCTCGGCCATCGCGTCGTCCTGCGCCAGCGCGGCAGCGGCGGCGCCGGTCAGCACGATATCGACCGGCGCATCGCTGTCCGCATCGGCTTCGGCCGCCATGGCGGGCGCGGCGGAGAGGCCGGCGGCGAGCAGAGCGACCGCCAGCGCGATCGGCGAGCTGGAATGGAGAACCTTGTCAGTCTTTTTCATTGTCTTCCCCTGATCGGTCAAATGGCGTTGGCCCGACTGCATGACCCCCCGGGGCCGGTCAGCGAGCGGATAAGCGCACACGTTCACGACACCGCAGCCGGTGCGCGCGTGACGTAGTTCTCCCGCGAAATCCTGAGGGCCATTGCATCAGGCGGCGCGCCGCATCCGCATGGCCTCGATCTTGGCAACAAGCCTTGCGCGACCCCCGTGCGCCCAGCCGGCAGGTAACAAAGTTACTCGGCAATGGCTTTCCGTCAACGGCAGATGTCGGAAATGCCGCCGCGCGGGCAACAATTCGCCGCCGTGTCATTATTTTGCCACACGCGACGAAGCGCCGTGCGCACAGGCAGGCCGGGTTGCGGGACGAATTGGCAGGTTCGGGAGAGAGGTTTCCGGCGCGTTATCGCAGCGGAGAAATGGTGCTGCTGGGGAGGATTGAACTCCCGACCTCACCCTTACCAAGGGTGCGCTCTACCACTGAGCTACAGCAGCGCCGGAAACAGGCGCGCCCTATTGTCGCGCGTGGCCTCTATGTCAAGCGGGCTTGAAGAGGCCCCGCGATATCGCCAATGCGTTTCGCATGAGTGAAGACCCCCGCAAGAATATGTCGCGTGAAGAGCGGCTCGCAGCGAAACTGCGCGAGAACCTGCGGCGCAGGAAGGCGCAAAGCCGCGCGGCGGCAGGCACGGCGGGCGATTCGGATCGTCCGCAGCCCCTTTCCAATTCCGGCCCGGAAAGCTAACGCCGCCACCACTCAGCGATTGAGGGGCGCACGGCCCATGCAACCGGAGTCACAATGTCCAAGCTCATCCTCGTCCGCCACGGCCAGAGCCAGTGGAACCTCGAAAACCGCTTCACCGGCTGGTGGGATGTCGATCTGACCGAGCAGGGCGTGGCCGAAGCGCGCGCCGCCGGTGCGCTGATGAAAGCCAGGGGCGTGCTGCCCACCGTGGGCTTCACCTCGCTCCAGACCCGCGCGATCAAGACGCTCAATCTCGCGCTGGAGGAAGCCGGGCGGCTGTGGATTCCGGTGACCAAGGACTGGCGCCTCAACGAACGGCACTACGGCGGCCTCACCGGCCTCAACAAGCAGGAAACCCGCGAGAAGCACGGCGACGCGCAGGTGCTGATCTGGCGCCGCAGCTTCGACGTGCCGCCGCCGGAAATGGCAGCGGGGAGCGAGTTCGATCTCGCCGCCGACCCGCGCTATGCCGGGATCGCGGTGCCCGGCACCGAAAGCCTGAAGCTCACGATCGAGCGTGTGCTGCCCTATTGGGAAAGCGACATCCTCCCCGTGCTGGCGCGCGGCGAAACGGTGATCATCTCGGCCCACGGCAATTCGCTGCGCGCGCTGGTGAAGCACCTGTCGAACATCTCCGACGACGATATCACCGATCTCGAGATCCCCACCGGCCAGCCGATCATCTACGACTTCGACGGCGCAGCGCCCAAGGGCGAGCGCTATTATCTGAAGGACGCATGATGGAAGCCACCGGGGGGAAGGTCGCGATCGTGATGGGCAGCCAGTCCGACTGGCCGACCATGCAATGCGCCGCCGAGGTTCTGGACGAACTGGAGGTGCCCTACGAGGCGCGGATCGTCTCGGCCCACCGCACGCCTGACAGGATGGTGGCTTTCGCGAAAGGGGCCGAGGGCGAGGGGTTCAGCGTCATCATCGCGGGCGCGGGCGGTGCGGCGCATTTGCCGGGCATGATCGCCAGCATGACGCATCTGCCGGTGCTGGGCGTGCCGGTGCAATCGAAGGCGCTGTCGGGCATGGATAGCCTGCTGTCGATCGTGCAGATGCCCGGCGGCATTCCCGTCGGCACGCTGGCGATCGGCGAGGCGGGGGCGAAGAATGCCGGGCTGCTGGCGGCCTCGATCCTCGCGCTCGGCGACGAGGCGCTGTCGGAGCGGTTGCAGGACTGGCGCGCGGCGAAAAGCGCTGCCGTGGCCGAGGTGCCCGCCGAAGAACCGGGGCTTTGATGCTCGCTCCCGGCTCCACCATCGGCATTCTGGGCGGCGGGCAGCTGGGCCGGATGATGGCCGTCGCCGCGCTGCAACTGGGCTACCGCGTGGTCGGCTATGCACCCCAAGGCGACAATGTCGCGGCCGAGGCGTGCAGCGACTTCATCACCGCCGATTGGGACGATGCGGCGGCGCTCGCGCGCTTCGCGCAGGCCTGCGACGTGGTGACCTGGGAGTTCGAGAACGTCCCCGTCAGCACGGTTGCGGCGATCCCCGCGGGCCTTGTCCCCTGCCCCGCGCGCGCGCTGGAAGTGGCGCAGGACCGGCTCAACGAAAAGGCCTTCGCCGCCAACCTCGGCGGCACCCCCGCCCCCTACGCCAGGGTCGAGAGTGCCGCGGATCTCACCGCCGCCATCGCCGCGATCGGCACCCCCGGCATCCTCAAGACCGCGCGAGACGGTTATGATGGCAAGGGCCAGTGGCGCGTGCGCTCGGCGATGGAGGCGGGCGCGGTGGCCTATCCCGGCGTCACCTGCATCTACGAAGGCTTTGTCACCTACGAGACCGAGTTTTCGGTGATCCTCGTGCGCGGGCGCGACGGGACGGTGAAGTTCTGGGATTCCACCGCCAACCTCCACGAAGGCGGGATGCTGACCCGCTCGGTGCTGCCCGCGGGCGCACTGGTCGCGGCGCAGGTGGACGAGGCGCGGCAGCTGGCCGCCAAGGTGGCCGACGCGCTCGGCTATGTCGGCGTGCTGACGCTCGAATTCTTCGCGACGCGGGACGGCCCGCTGTTCAACGAAATGGCCCCGCGGGTGCACAATTCGGGGCACTGGACGATCGAGGGCGCGGCCACGAGCCAGTTCGAAAACCACATCCGCGCCATTGCGGGCCTGCCGCTGGGGGCTACCGCGACCCGCTTTGAGGCGATCGAGATGCGCAACATCGTCGGCGAGGATGCGCTGGAGGCGCACAAGATCCTCGCCGAGCCGGGCGAGCCGCATCTCCACCTTTACGGCAAGGCCGAAGCGCGCGAGGGGCGCAAGATGGGCCATGTCACCCGCGTGGGGCACGCCCTTAAGTGAGCGGCGCAATGACCCCCGAAATCGTGCTGATCTACGCCCGCGCCGCCAATGGTGCGATCGGGAACGAGGGCGATCTGCCCTGGCGCCTGCCCGCCGACCTCAAGCGCTTCAAGGCGCTGACGATGGGGCCAAAGGGAACAGGACTCCCGATGGTGATGGGCCGAAAGACCTTTGAGAGCCTGCCGGGGCTGCTCCCCGGCCGCCGCCACATCGTCCTCTCGCGCCGCGACAATTTCGAGGCCGAGGGCGTGGCAATGGCCGGATCGGTCAAGGAAGCGCTCGCGCTGGCGGCCGAGGACAACGACAGCGGCGAGGTGGCGATTATTGGCGGGGCGGCGATCTACGACGTGTTCATGCCGCTCGCCCACCGGATCGAGCTGACCCAGATCCATGCGGAATATGAGGGTGACACCTTCATGGCCGAACCGGGCACGGGCTGGGCGCTGACCGCGCGCGAGGATCACGCGGCGGTGGGCGATTACCCGGCGTTCTCGTTTCTAACCTATCGTCGGAACCTCGCCTGATGCGCTGGCTCGATCACCGCGACCCTGTGCCCGAGGCCCTGCGCGGCGCGGTCATCGCGCTCGGCAATTTCGACGGGTTTCACCGCGGCCATCAGGCGGTGGCGGGCGAGGCGATCCGCTGGGCGCAAGGGTTGGGCCGCCCTTCGATCATCGCCACCTTCGATCCCCACCCGGTGCGCTTCTTCCGCCCCGACGTGCCGCCCTTCCGGCTGACGACGCTCGAACAGCGGCAGGAACTGTATCTCGCCGCGGGCGCAACCGCGATGCTGGTGTTCCACTTCGATGCCGAGCTTGCGGGCACGAGCGCGGAGGACTTCATCCGCACCATCCTGATCGACCGCTTCGGCGCGCATGGCGTGGTGACGGGGGGCGATTTCACCTTCGGCAAGGGCGCGAAGGGCAATGTCGAACTGCTTCGGTCGCTCGGCGGCGACCTAGGCCTGCAATCGCGGGTGGTGGAGCCTGTGGCGGAAGGGGGCGAGGTGGTATCCTCCAGCCGCATCCGGCAGGCGCTGCGCGACGGCGACCCGCAGGAGGCCGCGCGCCTCCTCACCCGGCCCTTCGCGATCCGGGGCATTGTCGAACACGGCGACAAGCGCGGGCGGACCATCGGCTATCCCACCGCCAACCTCGGGGTGGAGACCTACCTCAGGCCCAAATACGGCATTTATGCCGTGACGGGCCGCATCCTCGCCACCGGGCAGGTGCTGCAAGGCGCGGCCAATATCGGCATCCGCCCGCAGTTCGAACCGCCCAAGGAGCTGCTTGAGCCCTATTTCTTCGACTTCTCCGGCGACCTCTACGGTCAGGAGATCGAAGTCGCCTTCCACCACTTCCTGCGCGGCGAGGCGAAGTTCGACAGTCTCGAGGCGCTGATCGAACAGATGGACAAGGATTGCGCCGAAGCGCGGCGGCTTCTAAGCGCCTCCAGCCATGACTGACGACACCGCAGCGCGCGATTACCGGGACACCGTCTTCCTGCCGAAGACCGATTTCCCCATGAAGGCCGGCCTCCCCCAGAAGGAGCCGGGCATTGCCGCGCGCTGGGAAGCGATTGGCCTCTACGACGCCCTGCGGAAAGCCCGCCGGGGCCGCGAGAAGTTCATCCTCCACGATGGCCCGCCCTATGCCAATGGCGATATCCACGTGGGCCACGCGCTGAACCACATCCTCAAGGACATGGTCTGCCGCACACAGAACCTGCTGGGCCGCGATGCGCCTTACGTGCCCGGCTGGGACTGCCACGGCCTGCCGATCGAATGGAAGGTCGAAGAGCAGTACCGCAAGGAGAAGAAGACCAAGCCCGTCCTCACCGGGCAGGGGCGCGATGAAGCGGCGGTCAAGGCCTTCCGCGACGAGTGCCGCGCCTATGCGCAACGCTGGGTCGACGTGCAGCGCGCGCAGCTGAAGCGCCTCGGCATCATGGGCGATTGGGACCACCCCTACCTCACCATGCAGAAGGAGAGCGAGGCGGTGATCGTCGCCGAGCTGCTCAAGCTGGCCGAGGCGGGGAACCTCTACCGCGGCTCGAAGCCGGTGATGTGGTCCCCCGTCGAACAGACCGCGCTGGCCGAGGCGGAGGTCGAATACGAGGACATCACCTCGACCCAGATCGATGTGGCGTTCGAGATTGTCGAGAGCCCGATCCCCGAACTGGTCGGCGCCCACGCGGTAATCTGGACGACGACACCGTGGACGATCCCGGTGAACCAGGCCTTGGCCTATGGGCCGGAGGTTGAGTATTCATTGGTCGACTGTCTCCTCTCTGGGGGCGGGACAGACCAGCAAGATCTTGAAGGTGTGTCGGGCAAAGCGATGGCTCGCGTTTGCGAGGCTTTGCCTTGGTTCCTGAACGGTCCTTTGTTCGTCATCGCCACATCGCTGATTCCTGAATTCGAGAAGCGCCTGAACGGTTTGCTTGCAGCCGTGGACTTGAGCGACCTCGGCTTCGTGCGGGCCCGTTTTGTCTTGGAGGAGGCTACGGACGAAAATGGTCGGCGACGGCTCCCAAAGGCGCTGAAGGGCAAAGACCTCGCCGGCGCCCTCGCCCGCCACCCGATGCACCACCTCGGCGGGTTCTACGCGGCCCCGCGCCCGCTGCTCCCCGGCGACTTCGTCACCACCGATTCTGGCACCGGCCTCGTCCACATGGCGCCCGATCACGGCGAGGACGACTTTGACCTCTGCAAAGCGAACGGGATCAACCCCGTCTTCGCGGTGATGGACGACGGGCGCTACCGCGACGACTGGGGCTGGCTCGGCGGCGCGGACGAGCGGCGCATGAGCGTCATCAACCCCAAGTTCAACGCGCCCGACGGCCCGATCTGCTCGGACCTGCGCGGAGCGGGCGCGCTGCTCGCTGCGAGCGCGGACTACGCGCACTCCTACCCGCATTCATGGCGCTCCAAGGCCAAGGTGATCTTCCGCTGCACCCCGCAATGGTTCGTGCCGATGGATTCTCCCCTCCCCTCGGGGGAGGGGCTGGGGGTGGGGGGTCCGCCCTCCGCGTCTGTCGAACACCCATCCCCAACCCGTTGGCCCGATGGGCCAGCTTCGCTTCCCCTCGAGGGAAGGGGCTCGACTTTGCGCGACGTTGCTTTGTCGGAAATCAACCGCGTGCAGTTCATCCCCGAAAAGGGCCGCAACCGCATCGGCGCGATGGTGGAAGGGCGGCCCGACTGGGTGCTCTCCCGCCAGCGCGCGTGGGGCGTGCCGATCACGCTGTTCGTGCGGCCTGACGGCTCCTATCTGCAAGACGCCGCCGTCAACGCCCGCATCGTCGCGGCGGTGAACGCGGAAGGCATGGACGCGTGGAACAGCGCCAACAAGGCAGCCTTCCTCGGCGAGGGTTACAACCCCGACGATTTCGAGATGGTCACCGACATTCTCGACGTGTGGTTCGATTCTGGCTGCACCCATGCCTTCGTGCTCGATTCGGGGCGCTGGCCGGACCTGCAATGGCCCGCCAACCTCTACCTCGAAGGATCGGACCAGCATCGCGGCTGGTTCCAGTCTTCGCTGCTGCAATCCTCGGCCACCCGCGGCCGCGCACCCTACGATCAGGTTCTCACCCACGGTTTCACGATGGATGCCAAGGGCAAGAAGATGTCGAAGAGCCTCGGCAATACGGTCGATCCGCTCAAGGTAATGGAGACCTACGGCGCCGACATCATCCGGCTCTGGGCGCTGTCGGTCGACTTCACCGAGGATCACCGCATTGGCGACGAGATCCTGAAGGGCGTCGGCGACCAGTATCGCAAGCTGCGCAACACCTTCCGCTACCTCTTGGGCGCGCTCGATGGGTTCGTGGGCGACATGAGCGACGCGGGCGAGCTGCCGGAGCTGGAGGTCTATATCCTCGCGCTGCTCAGCGAGCTGGACGGTAAGCTGAAGGCGGCGGCGGAGGCTTACGACTTCAACCTCTATACCCGGTTGCTGGTGGACTTCTGCAACGAAGACCTTTCCGCCTTCTTCTTCGATATCCGCAAGGACGCGCTCTATTGCGACGGGCCGGATTCGACCACGCGCAACGCCTATCGCACCGTGCTCGACCTGCTGTTCCATGCGCTGGTGCGCTACGCCGCGCCGGTGCTGGTGTTCACCGCCGAGGAAGTCTGGCTCAGCCGCTATCCCGAGGATGGCGAGGAGGATGACGCAGGCCAGCGCGGGAGCGTCCACCTGCTCGAATGGCCTTCCGTCCCCGGCGTCGTGGTCGAACGCGCCAAGTGGGACGCGCTCAGGGCGCTGCGGGATCAGGTCAACGAAGCGATCGAGCCGCTGCGGCGCGACAAGACGATCCGCTCCAGCCTCGAGGCCGAAGTCACCGTCCCCGCCGCCGCCGTGCCCGAAGGTGTGTCGGACGAACAGCTCGCCGAACTGTTCATCACCGCGACAGTCACCCGCGGGCAAGGCGACGGGGTGACCGTCACCAAGACCAACCATCACAAGTGCGGCCGCTGCTGGCGGCTGCTGCCCGACGTCGCCGAAGACGGCGCCTTGTGCGGGCGTTGCGAAGCGGTGGTCGGCGCATGAGCGGCCTGTTCACCCGCAACCGCCTGATCGGCCTTGCCATCGCGCTGGTGGTGGCGGGGCTCGATCAGTGGGTGAAGTGGTATGTCACCGGCCCGCTCGGCCTGACGCGGCTGGGCGACAGCATCGACCTTCTGCCCTTCTTCGACCTCACCTATGCCGAAAACCGCGGCGTCTCGCTGGGGATGCTGCAGGCGCATAACATGGAGATGCGCTGGCTGCTGGTGCTGGGCACCATGGTGGTCGCAGGCGTGGTGCTGGTGTGGATGATGCGCGAGAAACTGATGGCCGACATCGCGGGGCTGGCGCTGATCCTTGGCGGGGCGCTGGGGAATATCCGCGATCGCTATGTGCTGGGCTATGTCATCGACTATGCCGATCTCCACATCGGCGACTTCCGCCCCTTCCTGATCTTCAACCTCGCCGACGCCGCGATTACCGTGGGCGTCGTAATCATCCTTGCCCGCAGCCTGCTGGTGCGCGACAAGGAAGACACTGATACGGGGGAAAGCCCCCGCGGAGAGACTCACAATGCGTAGATTTGCACCCGTGATCCTGCTGGCCGGTGCTTCGGCGATGCTGGCGGCCTGTGGCGGCGGCGGCGGGGTGTTCAACCGCGAACGTCCTGACGAGTTCGCGGTGCAGCGGCAGGCCCCGCTGGTGGTGCCGCCCGACTTCACGCTCACCCCGCCCGCCCCCGGCGCCCCGCGCCCGGCGGAAGGCACCGCGTCCGAACAGGCGCTCGAAGCCCTGTTTGGCGGCCCCGCGCCGCGCAGCAAGGTGGAAACCTCCATGCTCGACCGCGCCGGAGCCGCCGCGCCGAGCATCCGCTCGCAGGTGGGCGACACCGGCACCAACACGGTCGCCAAGGGCAGCGTCACCCGCGACATCATCGCCGCCCCCGAAGGCGATGGTCAGGCCGCGCAAACCGTGATCCCGAGCGCCTGACGCACAATCCCCTCTCCCCGTGCGGGGAGAGGATAGCGCAGCTTGCCGCGTCAGCGGCTAGCGAGGCTGGGAGAGGGGCGCTCCGGCCGGCAGCCGACTTCTGGAACCGTCGTACCCCCACCCCCGACCCCTCCCCAAGGGGAGGGAAGCGTAGGGTCAATCGGGCTCGCGCACCCGGCTCACCAGCAGCTTGTCGATGCGGCGACCGTCCATGTCGACCACTTCGAAGCGCCAGCCCTGATCGGTGAAATATTCACCCTCCTGCGGGAGCTTCTTGAGCACCGAGAGGGCATAGCCCGCCGCCGTGCCGAATTCGCGGTCCTCGCCGTAATCCAGCCCCAGCCGATCGGCCAGCGCATCGGCCGACAGCGACCCCGAGACCAGCAGCGAGCCATCCTCCCGCTCGACCACGCTCGGCAGATCGCCGTCGTCGCTGTCGCTGGCGAAATTGCCGACGATCGCGGTGAGCAGATCGACCGGGGTCACGATCCCCTCGAAATGCCCGTATTCGTCGTGCACAACGGCCATCGCCACCTCGGCGGACTGGAGCACGCGGAGCGCGTCCATCGCATCGAGCTGATCGGGCACCACCTCGACCTTGCGCATCATCGCGCGGATCGAGACCGGCTGCCCGGCGACCATCGCGGCAAGCACGTCGCGCACCTTGACCACGCCGAGGATCGCGTCGGGGGAGCCTTCGGCCACCGGCAGCAGCGAGTGCGAGCTTTCCTCGATTGTCTCGCGGATTTCGGCCAGATCCCCATCGGCCTCGATCCAGTCGACTTCGGTGCGCGGGGTCATCATCTCGCGCACAGGGCGCTCGGCCAGACGCACCACGCCGGTGAGGATTTGGCGCTGTTCGGCCTCGATCACGCCCGAACGGGTCGCCTCGGCAAAGATCATCTGCAGCTCTTCGGCGGTGACCGTGTCCTCACCCCCGCGGCGGATGCCGAACAGGCGGATGACCGCGCCCGAGCTCGAATCGAGCAGCCACACCAGCGGCGCGGCGGCCTTGGCGATGAAGGCCATCGGGCGCGCCATCACCAGCGACACCGGCACCGCCGCGCGCAGCGCCAGCTGCTTGGGCACCAGCTCGCCGATGATGAGGCTGAGATAGGTGGTGAAGGCGATCACCAGCGCAAAGCCGGTGTCGTCGGCATATTCGCCCGGCAGGCCCAGCATCTCCAGCCGCTCGCCCACCGGGCCGCCCAGCGACGCGCCCGAATAGGCCCCGGCGATGATCCCGATCAGCGTGATGCCGATCTGCACGGTGGACAGGAACTTGCCCGGATCGGCCGCCAGCTGAATGGCGATCCGTGCACTGGTCGAGCCCGCTTCGGCCTTGGCCTCTAGCGTGCTGGTCTTGGCCGAGACGATGGCAAGCTCGGACATGGCGAAGACGCCGTTGATCACGACGAGCACGACGATGATCGCGAGGTCTGTCCAGGGAAAAGGTGTCACGCAGACCGCGCTAGCACAAACGGGTGGCATTGCCATCCTGACTTGCATGATATGGAACAATGCGCGCGGCGCACGCTTTAACCCGCGCTTTGGTGGAAAGCGTCCTGCGCCGAGGGCGGGGGGCAAAACAGATCAACCCGGTCGCCCCGAAGGCGAAACGGGACGGACGAACGGAGAACAAAAATGAAGATTTCGCGCATCATCATGTCGAGCACCGCCGCGCTGGCGCTGCTGGGAACCACGGCCGCCTGCGTCACCGACCCCAACACCGGCGAGAAGAAGATTTCGCGCACCGGGATCGGCGCCGGCATCGGCGGCACGCTCGGCTATCTGCTGGGCGGCGCAATCGGTGGCGACACCGGCCGCATCATCGGTGCCGGGATCGGCGGTTCGGCCGGTGCCGTGATCGGCAAGCAGTATGACGACCAGATCAAGGAACTGCGCGAAACCACCGTCGGCAGCGGCGTGGATGTCGAGGAAATCGGCGATCAGGACGCGATTCTCGTCCGCCTGCCCGACGGCGTGACCTTCGCCACCGGCTCGGCAGCGATCAACCCGACCTTCCGCGCCACGCTCGACAGCGTCGCCGATTCGCTGATCCGCTATCCCAACAGCCTGATCGACATCTACGGCTTCACCGACACCACCGGTTCGAACGCGCTCAACCAGCAGCTTTCGCAACAGCGTGCGCAGGCGGTGGCCGATTACCTCGCGTCGCGCGGTGTGGCGCGTTCGCGCATGGCGACGCAGGGCTTCGGCGAGCAGTATGATTACCTGCGCGTCAAGACCGGCGACAACATCAACGAGCCGCTCAACCGCCGCGTGGAAATCAAGATCATCCCGGTCAGCCAGGATGACGTGAACGCCGCGCGCGGGAACTGATTTGAGAAAGGCGGGGCCGCTTCCGCGGCCCCGCATCCTCGCTCACGCGACCTTGCGGTCGCATCGCTGCGGGCGCGCGGTCGCGCTTGCGGGCTGCCCTAAAGGGCAGCCCGTTTGCGTTCTGCACCAAGTTCCTTGGATGAAATCAGCGCAGCGCCCTGGCCCGCTCCGCCAACCGTTCCACCGCCGCAGCATGGATCGCGGGTGAGCAGACCAGGACGCCGAAATCCCTCGGATCGTGCTTGTTGTAGGCGAGCGGGCGACCGAAGGCATCGCTGACCTCCGCCCCCGCCTCGCGCGCGATCAGGGTCGCGGCGGCGATGTCCCATTCGTAGCCCCAGCGCAGCGTCGCCACCAGATCGGCGCGGTTGTCGGCGACCATCGCGATGCGCAGGGCGATGGAATTGGGCTGCTCGACCGCCACCAGATCGCGGTCTTCGGCCATCAGCGAATGGGTGGGCACCCGCGCGCCGACGAACTCCGCCCGCGTGCTCGCCCGGATCGGCACGCCGTTGAGGGTCGCGCCCTGCCCGGCGACGGCGACCCATTCCTCCCCCCGCGCCGGAGCGGCGAGCATCCCGATCAGCGGGCGGCCCGAACTCACCAGCGCGACGGAAACCGCCCAGCCCGGCCGCCCGCCCACGAAATCGCGGGTGCCGTCGATCGGGTCAACCAGCCAGATCAATCCGCTCGCGGTGCGCGCCTTGTCGTCGGCGGTCTCCTCCGAGAGCCAGGCGGCGGATGGCAGCAAGCGGCCCAGCTCGCGCCGCAGAAAGCGGTCGACCTCGAGATCGGCTTCGCTCACCAGATTGCCGGGGGTCTTGTCCCAGCTGTGCAGCGCATGGCCCGCCCCCGGCCAGCGCGAATGGGCGATCCTGCCCGCCTCGCGGACGATGGCCAGAAGGTGGTGCCTGTCAATCATGAGAGCCTGCCGTGTTGGCCGTGCCGCAGGCACTTTTCAAGAGGGGCGATCCGTGCTTAGGCCCCCCGTGGACGAACCTCTCCCCGTAAAATGCATTGAAGGGATCGATACGCAATGAACGTTCATGAATATCAGGCCAAGGAACTGCTCGCCCAGCACGGGATCGCGGTGCCGGCAGGCCATGCCGCGCTCAGCGTCGAAGAAGCGGTGGAAGCCGCCAAGAAGCTGCCCGGGCCGCTCTATGTCGTGAAGGCGCAGATCCACGCAGGCGGCCGCGGCAAGGGCAAGTTCAAGGAGCTGGGCCCCGACGCCAAGGGCGGCGTGCGTCTCGCCAAGAGCCTTGAGGAAGTGGAAGCCCACGCCAAGGAAATGCTCGGCAACACGCTGGTCACCATCCAGACCGGCGATGCGGGCAAGCAGGTCAACCGCCTCTACATCACCGACGGTGTCGACATCGCCAAGGAATACTACCTCTCGCTGCTGGTCGACCGTGCCACCGGGCGCGTCGCCTTCGTCGTTTCGACCGAAGGCGGGATGGACATCGAGACCGTGGCGCATGACACGCCCGAACTCATCACCACCTTCAGCGTCGATCCCGCACAGGGCTTCCAGCCGCACCACGGCCGCGCGGTGGCCTTCGCGCTGAAGCTGACCGGCGATCTCAACAAGCAGGCGCAGAAGCTCGCCAAGCAGCTTTACGACGCCTTCCTCGCCACCGATTGCGAGATGCTGGAAATCAACCCGCTGGTCGAAAGCGAAGACGGCAAGCTGCTGGTGCTCGACGCCAAGATGAGCTTCGACGGCAATGCCCTCTACCGCCACAAGGACATCGAAGCCCTGCGTGACGAGACCGAGGAAGACCCGGCCGAAGTCGAAGCATCCGAATACGACCTCGCCTACATCAAGCTCGATGGCAATATCGGCTGCATGGTCAACGGTGCGGGCCTCGCTATGGCGACGATGGACATCATCAAGCTCAACGGCGCCTTCCCGGCCAACTTCCTCGACGTGGGCGGCGGCGCCACCACCGAGAAGGTCACCGCGGCCTTCAAGATCATCCTCAAGGACCCGGCGGTCGAAGGCATCCTCGTCAACATCTTCGGCGGAATCATGAAGTGCGACGTGATCGCCAACGGGATCGTGCAGGCGGCCAAGGACGTGAACCTGCAGGTTCCGCTGGTTGTGCGTCTGGAAGGCACCAACGTGGCCGAAGGCAAGGCGATCCTGAACAATTCGGGCCTCGCCATCGTCAGCGCCGACAACCTCGGCGATGCCGCGCAGAAGATCGTCGCGGAAGTGAAGAAGGCCGCCTGAGAGGGCGCAAGGACATCCCGGTCGGGGCTGGCCGCGTAGCTGCCCCGACCGGCCCGAACAGCGGCCCGCCTCGCTTGACGTTTACGTAAACGCAAGCTAGGCGGGCGGCCAAGGCGTGAAAGCGCCGTCGTGATTCTATGAGAGGAAGGACAAACCCATGAAGATCCTCGTCCCCGTCAAGCGGGTGATCGATTACAACGTCAAGCCGCGGGTCAAGGCCGACGGCACCGGCGTCGACCTCGCCAACGTCAAGATGAGCATGAACCCGTTCGACGAGATCGCGGTCGAGGAAGCCATCCGCCTCAAGGAAAAGGGCGCAGCGACCGAGATCGTCGCAGTCAGCGTCGGCCCGGCCAAGGCGCAGGAAACGCTGCGCACCGCGCTCGCGATGGGCGCCGACCGTGCGATCCTGATCGAAACCGACGAAGAGGTCGAGCCGCTGGCGGTCGCCAAGATTCTGAAGGCGATTGCCGATGAAGAACAGCCTGGCCTCGTGATCCTCGGCAAGCAGTCGATCTCGGACGATTCGAACCAGACCGGCCAGATGCTCGCCGCGCTGATGGGCCGTCCGCAGGGCACCTTCGCCAACACCGTCGAAGTCGATGGCGATTCTGTCACCGTGAAGCGCGAAGTCGATGGCGGTCTGCAGACCGTCAAGCTCGCGACCCCCGCGATCGTCACCACCGACCTGCGCCTCAACGAGCCGCGCTATGCCTCGCTGCCCAACATCATGAAGGCGAAGCAGAAGCCGCTTAGCACCAAGACCGCTGCCGATTACGGCGTCGATCTGACCCCGCGCCTCAAGACCCTCAAGGTCGCCGAGCCGCCGGTGCGCCAGGCAGGCGAAAAGGTCGCCGACGTCGCCGCGCTGGTCGAAAAGGTCAAGGCGCTCGGCATCGCGTAAGCGCGCCGCGTCCCCAAGGATAAGGAACACATCGAGATGAAGACTCTGGTTCTCGTCGAACATGACAACACCAAGGTGAACGACGCGACACTTGCGGTGGTCACCGCTGCCAGCAAGCTGGGCGAAGTGCACCTGCTGGTCGCCGGCCACAATTGCGGCGCGGTCGCCGAAGCGGCGGCGAAGATCGCGGGCGTGGGCAAGGTCCACGTCGCGGATGACGCCGCCTATGCCAACGGCCTCGCCGAAAACGTCGCCCCGCTGGCGGCTGACCTCATGGGCCACCACGACGCCTTTCTCGCCGCTGCCACGACGCAGGGCAAGAACGTCGCGCCGCGCGTCGCCGCGCATCTCGACGTGATGCAGGTCTCCGAGATCCTGTCGGTCGAAGGCCCCAAGACCTTCACCCGCCCGATCTATGCCGGCAACGCCATCGCCACGGTCGAATCGACCGATGAAAAGCTGGTCATCACCGTCCGCGGCACCGCCTTCGAAAAGGCGGCGACCGAAGGTGGTTCGGGCACGATCGAAGCCGTCTCCGGCCCCGGCGATGCGGGCACCTCCAGCTTCGTCAGCTCGGAAATCGCCAAGAGCGAGCGTCCGGAGCTGACCAGCGCCAAGATCATCGTCTCGGGCGGCCGCGCGCTCAAGGACGCGGAAACCTTCGAGAGCACCATCACCCCGCTCGCCGACAAGCTCGGCGCCGCCATCGGCGCAAGCCGTGCGGCGGTCGATGCGGGCTATGTGCCCAACGACTATCAGGTCGGCCAGACCGGCAAGATCGTCGCCCCGGAAGTCTACTTCGCCATCGGCATCTCGGGCGCGATCCAGCACCTTGCGGGGATGAAGGATTCGAAGGTCATCATCGCCATCAACAAGGACGAGGACGCCCCGATCTTCCAGGTCGCGGATATCGGCCTCGTCGCCGACCTCTACACCGCCGTGCCGGAGCTGACCGCGGCGCTGTAAGGCTTTCGAATTTCTGAAGGTTGTAGAAAGCCTCCGCCGCGCTAGTCTGCGCTGCGGAGGCTTTTCTTATGCGTGCAATTGCCCTTTTCCTTGCCGGCTCGATTCTCGCTTGCCCGGGGGCTCCGGCAATGGCGGCGCTCGAACTGGAGCCTACTTCTGACTGGCGCCTGCGTGAATATGACGACAAGTGCCGCGTCAGCCGAACCTTCGGCGAAGGCGAGGATGCGGTCACCCTCTGGATCGATCAGGGCGGGCCGGGGCGCTACTATAATATTACTGCGATCGGACAGCCGTTTCGCAGTTCCTATGGGCCGCGGATCGGTATCGGCTTCGCGCCGGGCGAGATCCAACGGCGCGGTTTCACTGCGAACACCTCAAGCAGCGGGCGTCCGGTGATCTCGCTTTTTGGCGTGCAAATCGTATCCTTCGATGAAGATTCATCGGCAGGCGACAGGGGTCAGGCAGCGCTGGACGATGCCCTCAACGCTGCGATGTTGCCGGAACGGGAAACCGCCGCCTCGGAAGTGATCGCCCAGAGGTTCGACGCGGTCGAATCGCTCGAGTTGTCGGGTGCCGTGATCGAAAAGATGTCGCTCAAGACAGGCAGCATGCTTACCGTAGCGACGCAATTGCTCGGTTGTACGAGTGCCATGCTGAAGAAACGGGCCGAGACGAAAGAAATTTCGACGGATCAGACGCAGGCGTCGCGCCCCGAAGGCGAACGGATATGGGCTCAGCAGATTCGCGCTGATTATCCGTCCTATCTGATGCAGGAAAATGCAGAAGGCTCGGTCGGTGTACGCGTTGCTGTCAGCCCCGAGGGTCGGGCCACCTTCTGCGAGGTGACGGCCTTTGTCGGCGATGCCGGTTTCAACGATGCAGCATGCCTGGCGATGATCCGCTATGCTCGCTTCAGTCCAGCACGCGGTCGGGAGGGCGAGCCTGCTTGGGGCACCTTTGCGACCCGCATAACCTATCTGATTAATCGTTAGGTTCGCCAACATGGCTCGCACGCGCACTTCGAACCGGCACGCAGTCCCGCCGGCGATGCGCTGGTGTCACGTTACCGGATGCGGATGACCTTCGCCCTGCGGGATTGAGCGGCGCGCGCTCGGTTCATCGCAAATGCCCTTGATTTGAAACATCAAACGGGCAGTCTGCGGATCTTGTCGGAGGAGATCCCCATGCGTCGCACCCTTCTTGCCCTCACCGCCCTCGCCACAACGCTCACCGCCATGCCTGCTCAGGCCAAGGTGGTGGAGATTGCTCCCAGCAGCCCCTGGGGCCTCGATTACGGCGAGACCAAGTGCCGGTTGACGCGGATCTTCGGCGAGGGGGATGCCAAGCACGTCGTGTTCTTCGAGCAATATTGGCCCGATCAGCAGGTCGGCATGACGGTGGCCGGGCCGTCGTTCAAACGCTTCGCAGCCCGCGCGCGCACCGATCTTTCCTTTGCCGCAGGGCAGGAACCGCGCCGCACAGAACCCTTCACCGGCGCGGTCGAGGGCTATGGCGATGCGGTGATCTATTCGCAGATCAACATCGGCGCCGCGCTGGGCGACAACGCGGAAGCGGCTGCCGATGCAACCGAAGACCGCCGCCTGCCGCTGCTCGACAAGCAGGGCGCGCGCAAGGCGCAGTTCGTCGGGCTCAAGCAGCGCGGGGACGATGTCCGGCTGATGACCGGCCCGCTCGACAAGGCGTTTGAAGCGCTCGATGCCTGCACGCTCGATCTGGTCGGCACATGGGGGCTCGATCCGGAAGCGCAGCGCACCGCCACCCGGATGCCGCAATGGACCAACCGTGACGGCGTGGTACGCCGGATCGTCGCCGCCTACCCGCGCGAGGCGCAGCGCAAGGGCGAACAGGGGATCATGCGAATGCGCGTGATCGTCAGCCCCGAGGGCAAGGTGGAAGACTGCGTGATCCTCAAGGCGACCACCACCGACCGGCTCGACAGCCCCGCCTGCCGGGCGATGGCGAACGCGCAGTTCGAACCCGCGCTGGACGCGGCAGGCCAGCCGATGCGCTCCTTCTTTGCCGAGAGCATCGTCTATCAGATGGGGGGATAGGGGCTTGCTCTAGACGGAAAGGTTGCGGCACGCGGCTGGGGTTTCGGGAACATCCGGCACCCGGCCCACCGCCACCCACACCCCGTCGACGCACTCGTTGTACCCTTGCGCCTCCAGGTGGCGCCCGAACAGCCAGTGCGCGCTGAACGGGAGCACGATCACGAAGGGCAGGAGGCAGGCGGCGATTGCCAGCAGGCGTTTGACCGCATCACCGCGCGGCCCATCGATATCCTGTCCTCGGCCCCGCCCGACGTAAAAGGCCGATGCCAGTGCAAGCAGTGATAGCGCGCCGGGCAGCGCAACCCAGCCGGTTTCATCCCATAGGATGATCGGGGCGCCGCTCACGATGGCATCGACAAAGCCGTAGATGTGGGTTGCGGAGAGAACCAGCAGCGCCGCGCCGAAGAGGCCGAGCCCCCAGCCCAACACGTGGCCCGAGCCCCGCACGCTGCCGTCACCGGACCCTGTGTCCATTGCGATCGGCTACCAGATCCGGGGGATGCGCGGGAGGCTCGGCAGCCTCGGCAAGCTGGGAAGACGCGGGAGGCTGGGAAGATTCGGGAAGCTCGGAACACTCGGAAGGCTCGGCAGATCGGGCAGGCTCGGGATGCGCGGCGCATTGCGGCGGCGCGGCAGGCTGGGCGTGTTCGGCCAATCCGGCACGCGCGGGAAGTACCGGTCGATCTCGCGCAGGAACCGGCGGCGCGCGCTTTCGGCGGCCAGATCGACCAGCTCGTCGAGCACCTGCGCCGCGCTGCGGATGGCGAGCAGTTCGGCATCGGTGCGGATCTGCCGCAGCCGCGCATTCACGGCCGCAATCTTCTCGTCGAGAAACGCCTGGAGCCTGCGCGTCCAGCCATATTTGTTGTCGAGATAGTCGAGCGCCAGCGACACGCCGATGCCCACCGCCACGGCAACGATCAGCGGGCCGAGCGCAAAGGCCCCGACCGCGGTGCCGATCGCCGCTGCCCCGGCCAGCGCGCCGATCGCGCTCGAGGCGCCGATCTTGGCGATATCGGTCGAAAGCTGGCCAATGAACTGGCCCAGCGTGACCTGGTCGCTCAGCACGAAATCGGCGATGTTCCACGCGGTGATGAGGATGATCGACAGGATGCCGCCTTTGCGCACGGCCTGCCGCACGCCCTTCTCGCCGATCCCGAGGCTGACGATCTTGGCGTTGGTCACGCCATAGCGCGTCCCTGTCAGGATCTTGCGCAGGCCCGCACGGCCTTTGAAGATGACGTGCATCTTGCCGCCATAGGACTTGTAGGCGACCTTGCCGAGCGGCGAGCCGAGGTCATTGGCAAGCCTCGCCAGCATCGCGACATCGCCCGCGGTCGAGAAATAGGTCGCAAGATAGCGCGAACCGTCGCGCGTGTAGCTGTTCCAGAACTGCGTCGCCTGCACCTGTGTCATGGCGCCGCTGTCTACCTTCGCGGTGAGCCACAGCCGCACCATCGACGCTTCGTCGAGGACGTAGAGTTCCTGATCGTCGGCCATGCCACCCCCTGCAATTCGGACAGGGGCCTGCAATATCACAGGATCGGGGATTCCAGAACGCGCAAAGCCGCGGCGCTAGGTTACGGGGTGTCTCACCGGCTCACAGGAAGCTGACGATGAAGTGCAGCGTCATGCCCACCAGCCCGCCCACCAGCGTGCCGTTGATGCGGATGAACTGGAGGTCGCGGCCCACCGCGCCCTCGACCCGGTCGGTGATGGTCTGCGCGTCCCAGCGCCGCACCGTCTCCGACACCAGCCGCACGATCTGGTCACCATAGCGGGTGGCGATGCCGACCATCGTGCGGCGCGCGAAGCGGTTGATCTGGAGCTGCAACCGCACGTCCTGCTGCAGCGCCTGCCCCAGCTCGGCGAGCATGTTGCGCATTTCCTCGCCCATCCCGCTTTCGGGATCGCGCGCGCGGGTGATGAGCGAGCGGCGGATGCGTTCCCACACCCCCGTCCACCACACCGCCACTGCCGGATTGGCGATCAGGTCGCGCTTCATATGCTCGACCTTGGCGCGGGTTTCGGGATCGTGCTGCAAGTCCTGCCCCAGCTTGGCGAGGCCCTCCTCGATCTTGCCGCGCAGGGGGTGATCGGGGTTCACCAGCACCTCGGCGAGCAGCTTGTAGAGCCCGTCGAGCACGCTGGAGGAAATGGTCTTGTCGATCCCCGCCCAGCGCAGCACGCCCGCCACGCGCTGGTGGATGATCTCGCGCAGCGTATCCTCGTTGTCCTCGATGGTGAGGCCCGCCCAGCGCACGAAGCCGTCGATCAGCGGCTGGTGGCGCTTGTCGGCCATCGTGGTCTCGATCATCCGGCCCGCGAGCGGGGCGATGTCGAGCTTGGCAAGCTGGACCGCAAGGCCCGATCGCACCTGCGTGCCGAGCCGGTCTGGGTCGAGGCTTTCCAGCACCTCCGCCAGCAATTCCGCCGCGCCCGAGGTGATGCGCGAGCGTTCATCCACGCCGCCTCGCTCGGGCGAGGCCATCAGGAACTCGCCCGCGGCCTTCGCGACGTTCATTCCCGCCATGCGCCGCGCGACCACCGCCGGGGTGAGGAAATTCTCGCGCAGGAAGGCCGCCATCGTGTCGGCGATGCGATCCTTGTTTTCGGGAATGATCGCGGTGTGCGGGATCGGCAGGCCGAGCGGATGGCGGAACAGCGCGGTGACCGCGAACCAATCGGCCAGTCCGCCCACCATCGCCGCCTCGGCAAAGGCGTTGACGTAGCCCCAAGCGGGATGTCCGGTCATGGCAAGGCCGTGGGTGGCGATGAAGATCACCGCCATCGCGGCGAGCATCGCGGTCGCGGCAATCCGCATCCGCCGCGCGCGGTCGACGGTCAGGGGCTGGCCGCCGAGCATCAAGGGGACGGTGCGATGTCTGGCGTGCGGCCCGGAACGCAGGTGGGCAAGCATTGGGGACGCTTCGGTGGTCTCGGATGCCGCTCGCGATGTCGGGCGTGAAGGAGTGGTCATAGTGGTTCCCTATCTGCCCGAAGCAAGGCGCGGCGTCACGCTCGCAGTGATCGGGTGGGCCCGCGCCGTCTCGCCCAGCCACGCAGGCGCTTTCTCCTGAAGCCCCTGCGTTGGCAAGCCCTGGTCGCGACACGCGAGGGACTCGGAGCTGTCGGCCTGGCACCTGTGCTGGAATGGTCGAGGGCGAAAAGAGATCGGCACTACCGGCAAATGGGAAGCGTAAATCACACCCGCAAGAAAATTCAGAGTAACTTTAATATCTTGCACCTTCCATGCAAGATTGGGAAAGCGTCGAATTCAGCTTATTGCCGGGCATAAGAATTTACTTTTCTATGTGAAGTAGTTCAATGACTTAACCTTGACTCCCCATGCTCCCGCATGTTTCCTTCGTTTCGACGGTGAGCAATCATCGTCTGGACCCATAAAGCAAAGGTGAGATACGATGACGAAGATCAAGGTATTGACGTTGGGTGCGGCGACAATTGCAGCCGCGATCTCCCCGGCAGTAGCGTGGAGCTGCAACCAGTTCCGCCAATGTACCGGCTGCGGTGGCTACGGGAACAGTTTTTCCGATTGGGTCAGCTGGATCATCTATTGCGCGTGATCGGACCCACAGCGATAATATTATGACGGGCTTTTCATGGCGCAGGTCTTTCACCTGCGCCATGTTTTTTCCTGCCAAGTGGGCTTGGCGCTGCGCATCGCCGCTTTCGCCAGGTCAGACATCGCCCACGAGGTGTTCCGCAGTTCATCGTCATGCTGTCCGTAATAAATCAATTTTAAGATCATTCAGTTGACAGAAAATATCTCTTATGTTTCTTTGACAAAGACGACAGTCAAACGTCGTCAGAGTCGCAATCGATATGGAGAACTGTCATGAAGATCGCAAAGGTGCGAGCCCTTAGTGCTGTCGCAGTGATTTCCACACTTGGTTTCGCCACGGCCGTTTCCGCCGGTGGAATGTACAGGACCGCTCCCGATTACTGCAAGAAGCTCGAAGATAACTGGACAGGTTCTGCCAGCGATTGGGCGAACTGGATTCTCATGTGTTCGTGACACGAACCCACGCCAATCGACCGTAGCGCAATCAGGCGGTCGGACATGGCGCAGGTCTTATGCCTGCGCCATGTTTTCTATTCTGCCGGATACGGCCCCGGCCGTTGGCCACCCGCTACGCCGTAATCGCCCTTCGAACGGTCCGGCACAACGGCTTCGCCATCATCCCCCGGCTTGTAGGTCAGCATCCGGCTGCGCAGCCACGGGCCGACGCGCTTTTCCAGCCCGTCCGCCAGGCTGAAACCCGCGGGCACGATCAGCAGCGTCAGCAGGGTAGAGAGCACCAGCCCGCCGATCACCACGATCCCCATCGGCTGACGCCACGCCCCGTCGCCCGAGAGCGACAGCGCCACCGGCACCATCCCCGCGGTCATCGCCACGGTGGTCATCACGATCGGCTGCGCGCGCTTGTGCCCGGCATCGAGGATCGCATCGAGCTTGCCTACGCCCTTGTTCATCTCCTCGATCGCGAAGTCGATCAGCAGGATTGAATTCTTGGACACGATCCCCAGCAGCAGCAGGATGCCGATATAGACCGGCATGGAGTTGGGCTGGCCCAGCAGCCAGATCAGCAGGATACCCCCCAGCGGCGCGAGCAGCAGCGAGGTCATGTTGACCAGCGGGCTCATCAGCCGCTTGTAGAGCAGCACCAGCACCGAGAAGACGAGGCCGAACCCGGCGAAGATCGCGATGATCAGGTTGGTGATCAGCTCGGCCTGCCATTCTTCCTCGCCCACCACGTCGCGGATCACGCCGACGGGCAGGTCCTGCAGCACCGGCAGCGCGTCGATCTGCGCCTGCGCCTCGCCCTTGAGCACGCCAGCGGCCAGATCGGCCCCCACCAGCACGCGGCGGTTCTGGTTGTAGCGCTGGATCGCGGTCGGCCCGGAACCGAAACTGATGTCGGCCACGCGGCTCAGCGGCACCGAGCCGCCACCCGGCAGCGGCACCGGGATGTTCTCGATCGTGCGGAAATCGGTGCGCGCTTCTTCCGACAATCGCACCACGATCGGGATCTGGCGGTCCGAGAGCGAGAAACGCGCGGCGTTCTGCTCGATCTCGCCCAGCGTGGCGATTCGGATCGTCTGCGACAGCGCGGCGGTGGTGATCCCGAGATCGGCAGCGATCTTGTCGCGCGGGGTGATGATGATTTCGGGGCGGTTCAGGTCGGCGCTGATGCGCGGGGCGACCAGCGATTTCAGGCCCTTCATCTCCTCGACCAGCCGGGTCGCGGTCTGATCGAGCAGCACCGGATCGCTGCCGGCCAGCATCACCGTCATGTCGCGGCCCGAGCCGAACCCGCCCGATTGCGACTGGAACCGCACGCGCGCGTCGGGGATCTTGGCAAGGTCCGGCGCCAGTTCGCGCTCGAACTCGATCGAGGTCCGCTGGCGATCCTCGCGCAGCTTGACGAAGATCGACGAGGTCTCGCCCAGCCGGATGCGTTCGAGCAGACGCTCGACCTCGGGCTCATCACGCAGCCGCGCGGCGACCGAATTGACCACCCGCTTGGTCTGGGCGAGCGTGGTGCCGGGCACCATCTCGATCTCGACCCGGCTGTTCTCGTCATCGATGGTCGGCTGGAACTGGCCCGGAATCTGGCCAAACAGCAGGATCGTGACGAGGAAGGAGAACCAGCCGATCCCCACCATCCAGATGCGGTGATCATAGAACCGCGCGGTCATCCAGCGCAGGCTCTGGCCAAGCCGGCTCTGCCCGCCCGAAGGCGCTTCGATCAGCTTGAAGGTGGCGAACGCGGCGAGGAAGGACAGCAGCGAGACCAGCAGCACCAGCACCACTTCGAACAGCTTGGCAACCATCCAGTTGGCCGCGGCGTTGGTGTCGGCTTCGACCGCGGCGGCGATCTGCTTGTGCACGTCGAGCCCAAGCAGGCCCTTCCACGGCGGCGCGGCACCGGCACCTTCGGCAATCGCGCCCGAGACCGCGCCGCTCGCCAGTTCGAACATGGCAAGCGCGGGGACGACCAGCAGCACCAGCACCACCAGCAGCAGGCCCAGGACATAAAAGAGGCGGTGGCGGGGGCCGGTGATTCCGGCGCGGCGCACGGCCATGCGCCCGGTATCGAGCGTCCAGGCCAGCACGCGCATATAAAGGTCGAGCGCCGGTCCGCCGCCGTGCTCGGCGTGACCCTTGGCCTTGAGGAAATAGGCCGCCATCAGCGGGGTCAGCATCCGCGCCACCGCAAGGCTCATCAGCACCGCGATCACCACGGTGATCCCGAAATTCTGGAAGAACTGCCCGGACACGCCCGGCATCAGGCCCACGGGGAGGAACACCGCGACGATGCAGAAACTGGTGGCGACCACCGGCAGACCGATCTCGTCGGCGGCGTCGATCGAGGCCTGATAGGCGGTCTTGCCCATGCGCATATGTCTGACGATGTTCTCGATCTCCACGATCGCATCGTCGACCAGCACCCCTGCCACCAGCGCCAGCGCCAGCAGCGACAGGAAGTTGAGGTTGAACCCGAGGTAATCCATGAAGAAGAAGGTCGGGATCGCCGACAGCGGGATCGCCACCGCGCTGATGAAGGTCGCCCGCCAGTCGCGCAGGAAGATGAACACCACCACCACCGCGAGCACCGCGCCTTCGACCAGCGCCCACATCGACGAATTGTACTGGCCGCGGGTGTAGGTCGTGCTGGTGGAGAGCTTGATGAACTTCACGCCGGGGTTTTCGGCCTCGATCTTGTCCATCTCCTCGAGCGCGGCGTCATAGACCGTCAGGTCCGAAGCCCCGCGTGCGCGGCTCATCGCGAAGTTGACGACTTCCTGCCCGTTCACTTCGCTGATCGAGGTGCGCTCGGAAAAGCCGTCCCGCACCGTGGCGATGTCGGCCAGCTGCACCGAACGCCCGCCGCCCAGCTGGATCTGGGTCTGGGACAGCTGATAGGCGGTGTCCGAATTGCCCAGCACCCGCAGCGATTGCCGGGTGCCGCCGATTTCGGCGAGCCCGCCCGCGGCGTCGAGATTGCTCTGGCGCAGCACCGCGTTGATCTGCGAGGCGGTGACCCCGTAGGCCTGCATCTTGGCCGGATCGAGGATCACCTCGATCTGCCGGTCGACCCCGCCGAAGCGGTTGACCTCGGCCATGCCGTTGATCTTGAGCAGCCGCTTGGCGACCGTATCGTCGATGAACCAGCTGAGCTGTTCGACCGTCATGTCGTCGGCCTCCACCGCGACATAGCCGATCGGCTCGCCCACCACGTTGACCTTGCGCACCTGCGGTTCGAGGATGCCGTCGGGCAGGCTGCCGCGCACGTCGTTGATCGCGGTTTCGACCTCGCTCACCGCCTCGATCAGGTTGGTGCCGATTTCGAATTCGACGAAAGTCTGCGAAGAGCCCTCGCGCGCGGTCGATTGCAGCGAATTGACCCCGGCGATCGACCGCAGCGAGGCTTCGACCCGCTGGGTGATCTGGTTCTCGATCTCGGTCGGTGAGGCGCCGGGCTGGGCGATGTTGACCATCACCGCCGGGAATTCGACATCGGGATTGTTGGTCACGTCCATCCGCAGGAAGCTGACGATGCCTGCAAGCAGCAGGATCGTGAAGGCCACCAGCGGAATCACCGGATTGCGGATCGACCAGGCCGAGATGTCCTTGAGAGCCATGTTATTCCTGCCTGTTGCGCGCCGGTCTTGCTGCTTGCCCCGTCAGTTACGCGCTGCAGCGCGTGTATGGGCGAGGGGGGGTTGGACGCCTTTTACTTCTTGAGCGGTTGCGGGTTGACGGTTTCGCCGGGGTTGAGGAACCCGCCGGCGCGCAGCACCACGCGCTCGCTGCCATTGAGACCCTCGGTGATCGCGAGGCCATCGGGGGTGACCGCCCCGGTCTTCACCGCGCGGCGCACCGCCTTGTTGTCCGGGCCCACGACATAGACGAAGCTGCCCTCGCTGTCGGCCAGCACCGCGCTTTCGGGCAGCACCGTGGCCGAGAAGCTGCCGCTGTTCAGCCGCGCGGTGGCAAAGCCGCCGGGGCGCAGTTCGCGCGCAAAGCTCAGCGCGATGCGGGCGGTGCCCTGCCGGGTGGTGCCGTCAATCACGGGGGCAAGCTGCCAGACCTGCCCCGGATATTCCTTGTCCGAGCCGGTCGGCACGATGGTCGCCATGGTGCCCACCGACAGCTTGGCGAGCTGTTCTTCGGAAACCTGCGCGAGCACCTCCATCTCGCCCCCGCTGGCGATGGTGAACAGCGGCGGGCTGCCCCCGCCGACCGTCTGCCCGGGCTCGACATTGCGGGCCAGCACATAGCCGGAGGCCGGGGCGTAGATATTCAGCCGCTCGTTGCGCGCGCGCAGTTCGCCAAGCTGCGCCTGCGCCACCCGGACGCGCGCGGCGGCGGCATCGCGGGTCGCGGTCAGGCGGTCGACATCGGCCTTGGAGACGAAGCCGCGCTCGACCAGTTGCAGCGCACGGTCGAGATTGGCCTGCGCCAGATTGGCATCAGCGCGGGCGACTTCGATCTGGGCGGATTGCGCTTCGGCCTGCCGGACCTGCACCGAACGGTCGATCACCGCCAGCACCTGACCCTGCTGCACCCAGTCGCCCGCATCCACGGTGACGCGCAGCACCTGCCCGCCTTCGCCCACCACACCGACCGGCATGGGGCGGCGCGCGGCGATCGTGCCGGGCGCTTCGACCACCGCGGCGACCATTGTCCGTCCGGGGGAAACCACGGTGACCGAGGGCGCCTGAGCGTTGTCGTCATCGACCGCGGCAGGCTCTCCGCCTGCCAGCGCAAACCACGCGGCGATTGCCAGCAGCAGCCCGAACACGCCCAGCCCGCCGAGGATCAGCCAGCGCGGGATCGCAGGCGCGGCCAGCGTGCGCGCGCCGGTGTAGTCGGCGGTCACCCCGTCGGCGGCTTCTGCCCTGATGGTCGTTTCGTAATTCATCGCCGTTCCCTCACGCGGACCGGAAACGCGCCGCGCCCCCGGTCCGAGTGTATTATTCGCATAAGTCACCAAGTGCAACGCCTGATAGATTGTCAGGCGTTGCAGGGCAATGCGCGCATCGACCGATGACTTTCAGCCTAGACGAAAGGCGCGGGCCATCGGTTCCCGCCGGAACGGCTGCCGGGAGGGTTTACCGCACCCGGCCGCGCTGGATCAGGTTGAAGATCCCCAGCAGGACCACCGCGCCCAGCACCGCGATCAGCAGGCCGGTGAGCGAGAATTCCTGCACGCTGCCGCCGATCCCGAGCAGCGGGCCCGCGATCAGGTTGCCGATCACCGATCCGACACAGCCAACCACGATGTTGAGCAGAATGCCCATCGAAGCATCGCGCTTCATGATCAGGCTGGCGAGCCAACCGGCGACCCCGCCGACGATCAAAGCAATAATCCATCCCATATGCGTGTTCTCCATGATGCCCCGGCCGCGCAGTTGCGCCGGGGATGTGCGCCATGGTTGCCGCGAAACACCGACAGCCCGCAACGCGTTACGGGCGAAGCGGGCGCGGCGTGGGACGAACGGAAGTAGGTGTCAGTACTTAAGCTGGCGCTCGTAGAGGTCGCGGTAGTGCTGGATCTTGGTGACGCGCAGCCCATGCATTCCCGAACGGTCGACCGCGCGCTGCCACGAGGCGAATTCCTCCAGCGTGAGGCTGTAGCGCGCCAGCGCTTCGTCGAGCGTCAGCAGCCCGCCGCTCACGGCGGCCACCACTTCGGCCTTGCGCCGCACCACCCAGCGCTTGGTCGCCGGCGAGGGCAGGTCGGCCAGCGTCAGCGGCTCGCCGAGCGGGCCGATCACCTGGGCGGGGCGAATGTCCTGGTTTTCAATCATCGTCTGTCTTTCGCATCGCTCCGGCGCGGATCGGCGTCTTCGCCTGTCGCCGCATCGGGGCGGTTCGCATTGCTGGCCCGAGGTGTGGCACCCAACACTTTAGATTGCCCTAAAGCATCAGGGTTAATGACCTCTTCGCTATCATCGAGAAGCGCGAAGTAACTTGCCGCCGCATCGCCGAAACTGGCAGCGACCACCTCGATCGGGGCCTGCGATTCGGTGCGCAGCAGCAGCCTGAGATCGCGCGCGGCGTTGAGGCGCGAGGTGAGCTCGCTCCACTCCAGCGCGCGCAACGCCTCGCCCGGGCGCCGCAGCGGGCGGATGGCGAGCCGCTCGTCGCCCGGCACGGGGCCGGCAGAGGCGTTGAAACTATTGGCTTTCTCGAACATCATCCATCCTGATACCGCCCGACTGTCAAAATCCGGTAAACTCGCGATTATCTTCGTGCCGGGGGTAGTCCGGGCGGCTGTTTCACGGCCGGGGGGCAAGGCTGGCGAAGCGCGGGCGGAGGCGCTATAGGGCGCGCCGCTCATGGAAACCCCCGCTCTCCTCGACACCGGCCTGATGGCCGCGGCCGATGCCGCCGCTCTGTTCGATCTGCCGCGCGCCGCAAGCGACTGCCGCATCGTCGTCGCGATGAGCGGCGGGGTCGATTCCTCGGTGGTCGCCGCCCTCGCCCATGCCAGCGGCGCGGAGGTGATCGGGATCACGCTCCAGCTCTACGATTACGGCGCGGCGACGGGCCGCAAGGGCGCGTGCTGCGCAGGCGACGACATCCGCGATGCACGCGCGGTGGCCGACCGGCTGGGCATCGCGCATTATGTTTTCGACCATGAAAGCGCCTTTCGCGAGGACGTGGTCGAACAGTTCGCCGACGAATATCTCGCCGGGCGCACCCCCGTCCCCTGCATCCGCTGCAACATGGGGCCCAAGTTCACCGACCTGTTCCGCATGGCGCGCGAACTGGGCGCGGATTGCCTTGCGACCGGGCATTACGTCCGCCGCGTGCTGGGCGAGGCCGGGGTGGAACTGCACCGCGCTTTCGATCCCGCGCGCGATCAGTCCTATTTCCTTTATGGCACCACCGAGGCCCAGCTCGATTACCTGCGCTTCCCGCTGGGCGGGATGCCCAAGCCGCAGGTGCGCGCGCTCGCTGAGGCGGCGGGGTTGCGGAACGCCGCCAAGCCGGATTCGCAGGACATCTGCTTCGTGCCCGATGGCAATTACGCCAAGATCGTCACCAGGGTGCGCCCCGAAGGCGCAGCCCCCGGCGCGATCGTTCACGCCGCGACGGGTGAACAGCTGGGCGAACACAAGGGCATCGTCCACTTCACCGTGGGCCAGAGGAAGGGCCTCGAGATCGGCGGCCAGCCCGAACCGCTCTATGTGATCGGCCTCGACGCGCCCTCACGCGAAGTGCGGGTCGGGCCCAAGCGGATGCTGGCGGTGAACGCCGCGCATCTCACCGAGACGAACCGCATCGGCCCCCTCCCCGATGCGCCGCTCACGGCCAAGGTGCGCAGCCTCGCCAAGCCGGTACCGGTGACGCTGGAGGGCGATCTGGGCAATGGCGCGGCGGTCACGATCCGCTTCGCCACCCCCGAATTCGGCGTCGCCCCGGGGCAGGCCGCGGTGATCTATGCGGGCGAGCGCGTGATCGGCGGCGGCTGGATCGATTCGACCGAGAAGGTCGAGGCTTGACGCGGGCTTGTCGGCCCGAAGACCCGGTTAGGCGCAATCAGCGCAATGTTCCACGTGAAACATTGCGCCTGGCGCGCGCGCATCATCCCTCCCACGGCTCCAGCACGCAGCCATAGCCCTGGCGGTAGGTCGCAGTGGCTTCGGCCACCAGCGGGAAGCGGGCGGTGACGCTTTTCGCTTCGGGATCGTCGCGCAGGGTGACGGCCTCCATCCCGGCGAGCTTGTCCTTGGTGCAATCCTCGAGGCTGCGGCCCGCGACGAAGCGGCACGAACAAGCGACCCGCGCGGAATAGGCCGCGGCGGTGCTGCCATAGCCGGTGATCGGCGTGCGGAAGGCCCACACGGTGGCGCCCACGACCAGCGCAAGCACCGCCAGCAGCCACAGGCCCCAGCGCGTGCGGCCCTTTGCGGGGGTGCGGGGTGATTTCGCCATTGCCAAGCCTTCGTCCATCGGGAATTGGGGGCGCGATGACCCTGCCAGCCGCCGTCCTTAGTCGCGCGATCCTGCCCGCGCCAGTCCTGCTGTTGCTCGCCGCCTGCGGTTCCCCGCCGCCCGCCGAAGCGCCGCTGACCGAGACCGCGCTCGCCGCCGTCACAGACGATGCGGGCGCCCCGCGCGACCAGCTTGCGCGCCAGATCGACGATCTCTTCACCCTCCCCGGCCTGGGCGAAACCCGCGCGGTGGTGGTGATGGCGAACGGCAAGCTCGCCGCCGAACGCTATGGCGAGGGCTATGACAAGGACACGCGCTTCGTCAGCTGGTCGATGGCCAAGACCGTCACCGCGGTGCTGATCGGGCTGCTGGTTGCCGACGGGAAACTCGCGCTCGATGCGCCCGCACCGGTGCCCCTGTGGCAGCGCCCCGGCGATCCGCGCGCGGAGATCACGCTGCGCCACCTGCTCCAGATGCGGAGCGGGCTCAGACACACCGAAGCGGGCGATCCGCCTTACGAATCCTCCGAGGTGCGGATGCTGTTCCTCGACGGGCGCGACGACATGGCCAAGTGGGCGGAAGAACAGCCGCTCGAGGCCGAGCCGGGCAAGCAGTTCGAATATTCGAGCAACACCACCGTGATCCTCGCCGATATCGCCGCGCGCGCGCTGACCACCAGCGACAAGCCCGAGGCGCGGCGCAAGGCGGTGGCGGACTATCTGCAGGTGCGCCTGTTCGGCCCGCTGGGGATGGCGAGCATGGTGCCCGAATTCGACGCTTCGGGCACGCTGATCGGCGGCAGCCTGATGCACGCCACCGCGCGCGACTGGGCGAAATTCGGCGAATTCCTGCGGCTGAAGGGCCGCGCGCCGGCGGGCGAGCAACTCGTCCCCAGCCGCTGGGTCGAAGCGATGGTGTCGCCCAGCCCCGCACGCGCCAATTACGGGTTCCAGACCTGGCTCAACCGCCCGCTGGCGCAAGGCGAGGATCAGCCGCTCTTCCCCGACCGCGCACCCGAAAGCCTGTTCTCGCTGATCGGGCATATGGGGCAATATGTGCTGGTCTCGCCGGAACAGCGGGTGACGCTGGTGCGGCTCGGCCACTCCGATTCGTCCGAGCGCCCGCCGATGTTGCAGCAGGCGGCAGACGTGCTGGAGCTTTATCCGGAGAGGTAGAAACTGCCCTCGACCACGGTGACACAGGGCCCGCCGAGCCAGGCCCGGTCGCCCTCCAGCCGCAGGGTGAGATCGCCGCCGCGCGTGGACGCCTGATGCGCGGTGAAGCTTGTCCGCCCCAGTCGCCTGGCCCAGAAGGGGGTCAGCACCGCGTGGGCCGAGCCGGTCACCGAATCCTCGTCCACCCCGCCGCCGGGGACAAACACCCGGCTGACGATGTCCGTCGAATCGCCCGGCGCGGTGCAGATGAACTGGTCGGTGCCGAGCTTGCCGAGCCCGCGAATGTCGGGATCGAGCGCGCGGATCGCCGCTTCGTTCTCGAACAGGAAGACATTGTAGCGGCTGTCGTTGCGCCATACCTCCAACGGCTTTGCACCGAGCAACGCGACCGCTTCGGGGTAATCGCCCGGAGCGGTCTGGATGGCAGGCAGCGCAAGCTCATAGCCCTCCCCCGCCCGCACGACTTCGAGGATGCCCGACTTGCGGGTGCGGAACGTGATACGCTCGCCCCCATCCCGCCCAAGCAACACGTGCCCGCTCGCCAGCGTCGCATGGCCGCACAGCGCGATCTCGTAAGTCGGCGTGCACCAGCGCAGCTCCCAATCCGCCGCGCCGGTCGCATCGCGCACCACGAAGGCGGTTTCGGCGAAGAGGTTCTCGCCCCCGATCTGCACCAGCACATCATCGGGCAGCCATTCATCGAGCACCATTACCGCCGCCTGATTTCCGCCAAAGGGCCGCGCGGCGAAGGCATCGACGTGCCAATAGGGTATCTGCATGGTCATCCTCAGGGGTAAAGAAGCGTGTCGGACCACGGCGCATCGGCAGTCTCGCGGATGAACTCGCGGCGGTCGTGGAGGCGGTTGTCGCGGTCGATCCAGAACTCGATCCGGCGCGGGGAGAGCGTGAAGCCGGTCCAGTGCGGCGGGCGCGGCACCTTGCCTTCCGCCTCGTGCGCGGCCCACAATTCCTGCACCCGGTCGAGATAGGTCTGACGCTCGGGCAGCGCGCGCGACTGGTCGCTCGCCGCGCTGCCGACCTGGCTCTTGTAAGGGCGCGAGTGGAAATAGGCGTCGGCCCGTTCGGGCGAGACCTCGATCAGCGGGCCTTCGATACGGATCTGGCGGCGCAGGCTCTTCCAGTGGAACAGCAGCGCGGCCTGCATATTCGCCCGGATCTGCTCGCCCTTGCGGCTTTCGGCATTGGTGAAGAAGGTGAAGCCCCCTCCTGCCATCTCCCCGCGCCCGTGGCCTTTCAGCAGCACCATCCGCACCGAGGGCGCGGCACCCGTCGTCGCGGTGGCGAGTGCCATCGCATTGGGATCGTTGATCTCCCCCACCTGCGCGGCGGCGAACCATTCCTCGAACAGGTCGAAGGGATCGGCGCCTTCGGGGATCACCGAATCGGCGAGCTGGGCATCGTCGAGCGGGGTCGTATCGGACATCGGCAAAGGCTCCTCGGATCGGCTCTGGCCATAGCTACGCGCGGGCCCGCCGGAAAGCGGCATTCCGTGCCAGCCCATGTCCTGAAACCGTGCGCGCCCGTGGCTTGCCGCCAGCGCCACCTTGCGCAGCCGCGCTGTCTCACCTAGCTAACTCACTATGCGCGATCCTTACAGCATTCTGGGCGTCCCCCGCACCGCATCGGAAGCGGAGATCAAGAGCGCCTATCGCAAGCTCGCCAAGGAGCTGCACCCCGATCACAACAAGGACAATCCCAAAGCGGCGGAGAAGTTCTCCGATGCCACGCGCGCCTATGATCTGCTCTCCGACAAGGCCAAGCGCGCGCAGTTCGACCGGGGCGAGATCGACGGGGAGGGCAACCCTGCCAATCCCTTCGCGGGCATGGGCGGGCGGCCCGGCTATGGCCGCGGCGGCACCTATGGTGCCGGCCCGGGGCCGAATGCAGCCGACTTTGCCGGGTTCGGCGCGGATGATGTCGATCTGGGCGATCTGTTCGAAGGCCTGTTCGGCGGGCGCAAGAACGCGCAAGCGGGCGCGGCGCGGCGCGGCTTCGGGCGGCAGCCGCCCCCGCCCCCGCCCAAACGCGGTGCGGATATCCAGTATCGGCTTGCCGTGCCCTTCGTCGATGCCGCTGCGGGGCGCGACCAGCGGATTACGCTGGCCGATGGCAAGGCGATCAATCTGAAGCTCCCCGCCGGGGTCGAGGATGGCACGGTGATGCGCCTCAAGGACAAGGGCCATCCCGGCCTTGGCGGCAATGGCGACGGGATCGTGATGGTCGAGGTCGGCACCCATCCCTTCTTCCGGCGCGAAGGCGACAATATCCGCATGGATCTGCCCGTCACGCTCGACGAGGCGGTGCGCGGCGCCAAGGTCAAGTGCCCCACGGTGGACGGCGCGGTAATGCTGACCGTCAAGCCGGGCACATCGGGCGGCACCGTGCTGCGGCTCGCTGGCAAGGGCTGGACCAAGAAGAACGACAAGACCGTCAACGGCAAGGCCGAACGCGGCGACCAGCTGGTGAATATCGAGATCCAGCTCCCCGCCGATCTCGCCGCGCTGGAAAAGCGGCTTGAGGACTGGATCGACCCGGCCCGCCCGCGCGAGAAATTCGGCCTCTAGGGGTCGGCCGGAGACCCGATGCTTGCCCGCCTGACCAGCGAACCCCGTCTCCGTCACGCCGGACGGGTGGTGCGGCGCGTGGCGATCGACACCTTCAACGATGGCTTCATCCACGCGGGCAACCTCGCCTATCTATCGATGCTGGCGATCTTCCCCTTCTTCATCCTCGGCGCGGCGCTGTTCGATCTGATCGGCGGGCGCGACAATGCGCAGACGCTGGTGTTCTCGGTCGCACGCGCCATGCCGGATTCGGTCGCATCGGTGATCGTGCCGGTGGCCGAGACGGTGATCTATGCCCGCTCGGGCTGGCTGCTGTGGGTGGGGGCCGCCGTCGGCCTGTGGACCGTATCGAGCCTGGTGGAGACGATCCGCGACATCCTGCGCCGCGCCTACCAGACCAAGACCGGGCGCAGCTTCTGGCAAAAACGTTTGGTTTCGGCGGGCCTGATTCTCGGCGCAGTGGTGGTGCTGATGCTTTCGCTGTTCGCGCAGGTGCTGATCGGCGGCGCGCAGGAGGTGATCCAGGCGGTGTTGCCGCAGCTGGGCAAGTGGATCGGTGCGCTGCGGCTGTCGCGGATCGTTCCGGGCCTCGGGCTTGCGGCCTCGCTGTGGATCCTGTTCGTGACGCTGACACCCCGGTCCTATCGCGGGCGGCAATGGCCCAAGTGGCCCGGCGCGCTGTTTACGACGCTGTGGTGGCTCGCCGTCGCGTCGGCGCTCCCGGTGGTGCTGCGGTCGGTCTTCACCTATGATCTGACCTATGGCAGCCTTGCCGGAAGCATGGTGACGCTGCTGTTTTTCTGGCTTGTCGGGCTGGGCGTGGTTATCGGCGCGGAATTGAATGCGGCGCTGGCTCACGAAGCGGCCGAACGGGCGAAGCAGCCCAAGGAGAATGCGTAGATGGACGGACTGATGGCAGGCAAGCGCGGCCTCATCATGGGGCTCGCCAACGACAAGTCGCTGGCCTGGGGCATCGCCAAGAAGCTCGCCGAGCATGGGGCCGAGCTCGCCTTTTCCTATCAGGGCGAGGCGCTGGGCAAGCGCGTGATCCCGCTCGCGGCGCAGCTGGGGAGCGATTTCACCTTCGAATGCGACGTTTCGAGCATGGAATCGCTCGATGCCGCCTTCGCCGCCCTGAAAGCGCGCTGGGACAGCCTCGACTTCGTGGTTCACGCGATCGGCTTTTCCGACAAGAACGAGCTGCGCGGGCTCTATGTCGATACCAGCCTCGACAACTTCCTGATGACGATGAACATCTCGGCCTATTCGCTGGTCGCGATCGCCCAGCGCGCCAGCGCGATGATGCCCGAAAGCGGCGGCGCGATCCTGACGCTGAGCTATTACGGCGCCGAAAAGGTCGTGCCGCATTACAACGTGATGGGTGTCGCCAAGGCGGCGCTGGAAACCAGCGTCAAATACCTCGCCAATGATCTTGGCCCGCGGGGCATCCGGGTCAACGCGATCAGCGCCGGGCCGATCAAGACCCTCGCCGCGAGCGGGATCGGCGATTTCCGCTACATCCTCAAGTGGAACGAATTGAACGCGCCGCTGCGCCGGAACGTCACGATCGACGATGTCGGCGGCGCGGGGCTTTATCTGCTGTCGGATCTCGCCTCTGGCGTCACCGGGGAGACGCATCATGTCGATGCAGGCTACCACGTCGTCGGCATGAAGCAGGAAGACGCGCCCGACATTGCGCTGTCCTAGGGCGACTTTCTTAAGCGCTTCGGTGTAGGAGCCGCGCCCATGCGCACCGTTCTCGTCACCGGCTCGGCCGGGTTCATCGGCTTCCACCTCTCGCAATTGCTGCTGGAGGAGGGTTTCCGCGTCGTCGGCTATGACGGCATGACGGACTATTACGACGTGCGGATCAAGCAGCGGCGGCACCAGATGCTGCTGCAACACCCGAACTTCTCCTGCACCGAGGGGATGCTGGAGGATTTCGCGGCGCTCCACGCGCTGGCGCTGGCGGAAAAGCCCGACGTGATCGTCCACCTCGCCGCGCAGGCGGGGGTGCGTTACAGCCTCGAAAACCCGCGCGCCTATGTGGACGCCAATCTGATCGGCACCTTCAACGTGATGGAATGCGCGCGCGAATTGCAGGTCGATCATCTGCTGATGGCCTCGACCTCATCGGTCTATGGCGCGAACGAGCACATGCCCTTCGACGAGCTGCAGAAGGTCGACACGCCGCTCACGCTCTACGCCGCGACCAAGAAGGCGAACGAGGCGATGGCGCATTCCTATGCGCATCTGTGGAACCTGCCGACGACGATGTTCCGGTTCTTCACGGTCTACGGGCCTTGGGGACGGCCCGACATGGCGCTGTTCAAGTTCACCAAGGGTGTGCTCGAAGGCACCCCGATCGACATCTACAACGACGGCGAGATGTATCGCGATTTCACCTACGTCAGCGATCTGGTGCGCGGCATCCGCCTGCTGATCGACGCCGCGCCGGTGCGGCCCGACAGCCTTGCCGACATTGCCGAGGGCGACAGCCTCTCCCCCGTCGCGCCCTACCGCGTGGTCAATATCGGCAATGGCGACAAGGTGCGGCTGATGGACTTCATCACCGCGATCGAGGCGGAATGCGGGCGCGCGGCGGTGAAGAATTTCATGCCGATGCAGCAGGGCGATGTGCCCGCGACGTGGGCCGATGCCTCGCTGCTCAAATCGCTCACCGGCTACGCGCCGCAAACCCCCTTCCGCGAAGGCGTGGCGCGGTTCGTCGCGTGGTATCGCGACTATTACCGGGTCTGACGCCTAGAGCGGCGCCGGAGCGGCGGGGGGCGGCAATTCGCCCTCACCCGGCAGCTCGGCCTGCCGCTCGCGCTCGAGCCGCTCCATATATTCGCGCTCGATCATTTCGACCCGCTCCTGCTCGGCGGCGGCATCGGCGTCGATGGTGGAGAGCCGCTCCTGACGGGCCTCTTCGATCAGCTGGCCGAAGCGCACGCCATCGGCCTCATCGCGATCCTTGGCCCAGGCCTCGACGAATTTCTGGGTGCAGCCGGTGAAGCCCCCCGCGCCCGCGGGCGAGCAGCTCATCGCGCCGAAATCGCCGACATACTTGATCTGGTCGACCTGCCGCGCGAGCGACTGGTTGGCCGGATTGTCGGAATAGCGCAGGTTCGAGGGGATGCGATAACGCTCATCCTCGACCAGAATTTCGCACACCACCACTTCGCCGGGCTGGGCGACGGGGCATTCGCTTTCGTTGTAAGCGATCACCATGTTGATCTTCTCGTCGGCGCTCTGCGCGGCGGCCGGGCTGGCGGCAGCGGCGACGGCAAGGCCGGCGAGAGCGAGAGGGGCAGAAAGAAGCTTCATGGCGCAAATGTCCTTCGCGACGGTTGGGGCACAGCAATGCCCGTGTCCGGGGTGGCTTGTCTAGTCCGACAGGGCTGAACCGCGACTGAAGCCCGCCGGTTCCGCCGACTTAGCGAAATCTTGAAAGGTTTGCCGGTAAGGGCTGCCGCGATGGACGGGAATATAGCAGTCGTGGGGCTTGGCTATGTCGGCCTGCCGGTGGCCGTGGCGCTGGCCGAGCGGCTGGGGCCGCGGGGCGTGGCAGTGACGGGCTTCGATATCGCCGCACAGCGCATTGCCGAGCTGCGCGGGGGGCGCGACAGCACCCGCGAGATTGCAGACGCACGGCTGGCGTCATGCGGTCTTGCCGTCAGCGACGATGCGGCGGTGCTGGCAGGGGCGAGCCTCATCATCGTCACCGTGCCGACCCCGATCACCGAGGAACGCCGCCCCGATCTCACCCCGCTGCAACGCGCCTGCGAGACCATCGGCCCGCACCTGCAGAGGGGCGCGCTGGTGGTGTTCGAATCGACCGTGTTCCCCGGCGTAACCGAAGACATCTGCGGGCCGTGGCTGGCGGAAGCCTCGGGCCTCACGCAGGGCGAGGGCTTCACGCTCGGCTACAGCCCCGAACGCATCAATCCGGGCGACACCGTCCACCGGCTCGAGACCATCACCAAGATCATCGCCGCCGACAGCCCTGCCGCCCTCGCCCGGATGCGCAGCGTCTATGGCGCGGTGGTCGATGCCGGGCTGCACGAAGCGCCCTCGATCAAGGTGGCCGAGGCCGCCAAGGTGATCGAGAACACCCAGCGCGATCTCAACATCGCGCTGATGAACGAGATCGCGCTGATCTTCGACCGCATGGGCCTTCCCACGCGCGACGTCCTGGCGGCAGCGGGGACGAAGTGGAACTTCCTGCCCTTCACCCCCGGCCTTGTCGGCGGGCACTGCATCGGGGTCGATCCCTTTTACCTCACCGCAGCGGCGGAAAAGCTCGGCTACCGGCCCGAGGTGATCCTCGCCGGGCGGCGGATCAACGACAGCATGGGGCAGGCGATCGCGCAGAAGGTGGTGAAGCTGCTGATCGCGGGCGGCGTCTCCCCCTGCCGCGCAAGGGTTGGCGTCATGGGGCTGACCTTCAAGCAGGACGTGCCCGATATCCGCAATTCCAAGGTGCCCGATATTCTCGCCGAACTGCGCGAATACGGAATCGCGGCGCTGGTGAGCGATCCGCTCGCCGATCCGGCGGCGGCGCGCCACGAATATGGCATCACGCTGAGCGCCGACGATGCGCTGGCCGATCTCGATGCGCTGGTGCTGGCGGTGAACCACACGGCCTACCTCGCCGATCCTGCGGCCCTGGTGGCGCGGGTGCGCGAAGGCGGCGTGCTGGTGGACGTAAAAAGCGCGCTGGATCGCGAAGGGTTGCCCGAGGAAATCGTCTACTGGAGTTTGTAGATAGTTTTCCCAGGTCTGTTCGCCCTGAGCTTGTCGGAAGCGAAGCTGACCCGAAGGGTCAACGGCCGTCCTTCCTTCTGGTCAGAGGTCAAAAAAAGAACAGTGCTTCGACAAGCTCAGCCCGAACGGGGAGGGTATGAAACCAGTCCGCTAAATCCGCTCACTCACCTTGATCGCAATCCGGCACCCCAGCCGGATCGCGCCGGCCAGCAGCGGATAGGCGGGTGCGCGCTCCGCCCCGTTGGCAAGCGCGGAATCGCGGTGTTCGCGCTCTTCCTCGCGGAAAGCCTCGATCATTTCGGCAAGTTCGGGATCGGCCCCGCTTGCTTCGAGCGCTTCGAGCTGGTCGGAATAGTGCTTGTCGATCTCGGTCTCGACCGCGGCGGTGCAGGCCATTGCCGCTTCCGGGCCGAGCAGCGCGGTGCCCGCGCCCAGCACATAGCCCGCCGCCGACCACAGAGGGTGCAGCGCGGTCGGCCGCACGCCGCGCTGGGCAAGCAGCGCGTCGAACTTCTTGCGATGCTCGGCCTCCTGCGCGGCCATGTGGCGGATTTCGGCGGAATGCGGCCCGCGGTCGCCCATCACGGCGAGCTGGCCTTCATAGATGCGCGTCGCGCCGAATTCCCCGGCCTGGTCGACCCGGATCATGCGGTGGAGGGCTTGGCGGTCCATTTTCGGCTCCTTTGCCTATCTCTACTTGCGATACGCAGCGAGCGCCACAATGGCCGCACCCGCCACGCTCGAAATCAGAAAATTGAAGCCCGCAAGGCTGACCCCGAACAGCGTCCACGGGGCGACATCGCAGCGGATCAGCGGCGCGGCCTTGAAGTCGAGCAGGTCGGTGCCCGAAGGCGGCGCGGCGCAACCGGTGATGCCTTCCCACCAGCCATATTCGACCCCGGCATGAAAGCCGCCGATCAGCCCCGAGGTGAGGATCGCGAGCCCCGCCAGCGCGGTCCACACCTGCGGCGGCTTCAGCCGGAAGGCCGCAATCCCCAGCGCCAGCGCGGCGAAATGCGGGTAGCGCTGCCACCAGCACATCTCGCATGGGAACAGGCCAAAGCCGTATTGCGACAGATAGGCCCCGCCCAGCAATGCCGCGGGCACCAGCACCGCCAGCCAGCGGGCCTTCCCGAGATTGTCGGTCATGCTGCAGCTCAGGGCTTGGCGGAAGGCTTGGGCGCAGGCCGCAGCGCGACCGTGCTCTTGGTGGTGCGGCGCAGCGTATCCATCGCGTAATTGAGCTGGAAGTCCTTGACCCCCCGTTCCTCAAGCTGCGCGGCGGTGAGCTGGAAGCGCGGATCGGCGATTGTGTCGGTCTCCATCTCCTCGTCCTTGATCGCCAGCTCGTTGATTAGGTGGCCGCGCAGATCGCTCTCGCGGGTCTGATATTTCTGGCGCAGCGCATAATCGGGATCGGAGATCTGCGGCACGGTGATGTCGGGGCGGATGCCGCCTTCCTGCACCGATTTGCCCGCCGGGGTGAAATAGCGCGCGGTGGTCAGCTTCAGCGCAGCGTCGGTGCCGAGCGGCAGCAGCGACTGCACCGAGCCCTTGCCGAAGCTGCGCTCGCCCATGATCAGCGCGCGGCGGTGATCCTGCAGCGCGCCCGCGACGATTTCGGAAGCCGAGGCGGAGCCCGCATTGATCAGCACGATCATCGGCACGCCTTCGGCCATGTCGCCGCGATAGACGCTTTCGGCATCGTAGAGCACCGTCTCGCCCCGCGCGCGACCGCGCTGGCTGACGATCCGGCCCTCGCTCAGGAACAGGTCGCTGAGCGCCACCGACTCGTCGAGGCTTCCGCCCGGATTGTTGCGCAGGTCGAGCACCAGCCCGTTGACGCGCCCGCCCGGAGCTTTCTTCTTGATGTCGGCCCATGCCTTGTAAACGTCCGCCCCGACCTGGGCGGAGAATTCGTTGACCGTGATGACCGCGATATTGCCCTCGGCCAGTTCGGAGGTGACCGGCTCAAGCTCGATCACGCCGCGGGTGACGTTGACCTCCAGCGGCTCCTCACGGCCCGGGCGGAAGATCGTCAGCTGGATCGAGGTGCCCTTGGGCCCGCGCATCTGCGCCACCGCGTCATCGAGCTTGGTGTCGACGATCAGCTTGCCATCCAAGTGCGTGATGAAATCGCCCGCCTTGATCCCTGCCGTCTCGGCGGGGCTGCCACGGAAGGGCGAGATCACCTTGACCGCGCCATCCTCCATCACCACCGACAGGCCGAGGCCCGAATATTGCCCGTCGATCATCGTCTCCAGCCGCTGGAGATCGCCGCCGTCGAGATAGGCCGAATGCGGATCCAGCGCCGCCAGCATCCCGTCGATCGCGCCGCGGATCAGCACGTCATCCTCGACCGGCTCGACATAGCTTGCCTTCACCCGCTGGAACACGGCGAAAAGCTTGGCGAATTCGGGCCCGGCGCGGCCATCGACCTGCGCCATCGTGGCGGTGGTGGCAGGGATCAGCGCGACGGCAGTGACAAGGGCTGCGCTGCGCAGGAGTGCGGCGATGTTCATGGGTGCAGGATGCTCCTTCGGCGGGGGAGTGTATAGGCTCCGCTTGCTGAACGCCAGATCAACGCTGCGGGGCTGATCCGGAGGGGGACAGGACGTCCGCGACGTGATGATTATCGCAGATATTGCAAGGGATTGACCGGCTTTCCGTCCTGCCGCAACTCGATCGTCACCGGCTCCGTCCCGCCGGCGGCGCGGCCCAGCGGGCTGCCGCCGATGACGGAATCGCCCACCGCGACCTCGACCATCGCGAGCCCGGTGACGAGGCTGGTCCAGCCGCCGTCATGCTCGATGATGACGATTCGCCCGAAGCCGCGATAGGCTCCGGCAAAGGCCACCCGCCCGCGCGCCGGGGCCACCACCTGTGCATCCCTGGCGGGTGCGAGGGTAAGTCCGGTGGCGGCGAGCCCGCTGGCGCGCTTCGTCCCGAACCCGGCGAGCGTGCGTCCCTGCACCGGCAGCTGGAAATCGCGCGGCGGCGGGCTGCTGGGAGCGGGGCTCGGGGCGGCTTCCGGCGGCAGGGCGGCGGCGAGATTCTCCGGGCGCAGCACCGGGCCGGGCAGCGCGGCGAGTTCCTGCCGCAGCGCCGCGACTTCGCCCAGCTTGCCCACCAGCCCATCGAGATCGCGCGCTTCCTCGGCCAGCGCCAGCGCGCGCTCGGCCTCGCGCA
>FWWL01000330.1_pt1 | contig 136053 bp, 119 predicted proteins | sample 2228331 | NCBI WGS metagenome assembly FWWL01 (sample SAMEA103939775, study PRJEB20133) | metagenome | reverse complement strand
CATTTGCGTTAAATGGCGGCTCTAGGGTAGTAGAAGCGGCGATTCATATTCATCGCTTTCGTCCGCCTTGGGGCACCAGAACCGCCCTTTTCGAGGGGCCTGAAACCTCGAAAAACCCCTGAAAAACTGGTATAATTGGGCATCGGCTTTCCGGTGTCGTTTGCTCCTGTCCACCCTTATCCGGGTGATTTGGGGGCCTCGAATTGGGGGCCTTTTTGACATTTTTGAGTCGAGGCCCCCAGATGCTTACAACGGTTCAGATCAATGCCCTCAAACCCAGGGAGAAGCCCTACAAGGTTGCTGACGAGAAGGGTCTGTACCTGTTGGTCTCGCCATCGGGCTCCTATCTGTGGCGGGTGAAGTTCCGGTTTCACGGCATTGAGAAGAAGATGGCGCTCGGGCGCTATCCCGATGTGAGCCTGAAGGAGGCGCGCAAGAAGTGTGATGAAGCGCGCGAGCAGTTGAGCGGAGGGCAGGACCCTTTGGCGGTTCGTTTGCAGGCGAAGGTGGAGGCCGAATTGGCGGCCCGCACCACATTCCGAGTAGTGGCAGACGAGTTCATCGAAAAGATGGAGCGGGAGGCGAAGGCCCCTGCCACTCTCAAGAAGGCGCGATGGTTTCGCGACCTGCTTGATCCCTCCATCGGACATCGGCCGATAGCCGACATTACCGCCCATGAGCTTCTCCAGTCGCTCAAGCGCTTGGAGCGGAAAGGTCATCATGAATCGGCTATCCGTCTCCGTTCATTTTCCGGGCGCATTTTCCGCTATGCGGTTGCCACGCTGCGGGCTCAGCACAATCCGGCAGACATCCTGCGAGGCGCGCTCACCACGCCGAAGGTAAAGCATCACGCCGCATTGCTCGATCCGGTGAAGGTCGGCGAACTTCTCCGCGCGATCGACGGCTATGGCGGCAAGATCGAAACTCGGATTGCTCTGCAGCTTGCTCCTCATGTCTATTTGAGGCCGGGCGAGTTGCGGAAGGGAGAATGGTGCGAAATTGATTTCGAAGCCAAGGTGTGGCGCGTGCCGGGCGAGAGAACGAAGATGCGCGTGCCTCACGCCGTGCCGCTGTCCACGCAGGCGATCACCCTGCTGAAGGAGCTCAAGGCACTGGATAATCCGGGCACATTCCTGTTTCCGGCAAACAAGACGTTTCTCAAACCGATTTGCGAGAACACGCTCAATATAGCCCTTCGGCGCTTGGGCTTCACGAATGAGGAAATGACCTCGCACGGCTTCAGGTCGATCGCCAGTACGCTGCTCAACGAAAGTGGCCTCTGGCATCCCGACGCCATTGAACGGTCGCTGGCTCACCGTGAGCGCGACAGTGTCAGGGCGGCGTATCATCGCGGCGCGCATTGGGAAGAGCGGGTGCGGATGGCACAATGGTGGTCCGATCATCTTGTCAGGCTGCGTGATGGCGCGGAGGTAATCCGTCCGAAGTTCGGCACTTAACCATTTTCGGCTGCCCGAATGCCCTATCATTGCCAAATGGCATTATAATAATTATATCATGCCAAATGGAGGTGCGTATGGCGATGTTGCAGCCGATTGACACTGTTCCGGCCCCTTTTCGGCCAGAACCGATTTCGCAGGAAGAGGGCGGCGCGTTGTTTCGTGCGGCGCTCAACCTCTTTGGTCGCTGGGGTGTCACGGATGAGCAGGCTGCTGTCCTGACCGACATGCCGGTGCGGACCTACCGTAGGTGGAAGGCGGAGGGACCGGGACGTATCTCGCGCGACGGGCTGGCCCGGCTGTCCAACCTGATGGGCATCCACAAGGCGTTGCGGATCATCTTTCAGGAGCCGCAGCGCGGATATGACTGGATCAAGGCCCCTAATGCTGCTTTTGGCGGCGCCAGCGCTTTGCAGGTGATGATTGGGGGGGAACTGACCGATATCATGCGGGTCCGCCGCTATCTCGACGCGGAGCGTGGCGGTTGGTTACGACGGCCGACGAACCGCCGGTGAGCAAGATTGAATGGCAGGGAGCGGTCAGGATCATCCGGAGCATCTATCCTCCCATCGACCTGTTCGAGGATATTGCCGATCCTGCCGACTGGCCTCTTCTGCTTTCAGCGGAGCAGAAGACCAACCCGCGCATCATGGCATCCGTGGGCAATATCGATCTCGTGCCGTTGGGGCGCCGAGTTGGAGGTCTCGGTGCCTCATATCTGATGGCATCGTTCACACATGTCAGCACGGATCGGCCGAGCCGCTTCTCGAGCGGAGAATTCGGTGTCCTCTACGTGGCCCGCAGCTATGAAACCGCGCTGTTCGAGACGATCCATCACCATGCGGCCTTTATGACGAGGACTAGCGAGCCTGCGGGCTGGACGTCTCAGTTCCGCGAGATCGTGATGAAGGTCGATGCCGAGCTTCATGATCTTCGTGACGACAGGAAGGAATTCCAGGCCTGCCTTGACGCGGATAGCTATCGAGCAGGGCAGCAGCTCGCGGCGCGTCTGCGCTCCGGCGGGTCGAACGGCATTGCCTATCCAAGCGTTCGACAGGCGGGTGGGGAATGCGTTGCTCTCTTCTACCCGGATTGCGCGTCCGGACCTGTTCAGGGGCGGCATCTGGATTATCACTGGGATGGAAGGCGGGTCGATCTCGTGCGCGATGCGGGAAGCGGAACCGTTTTCAGGGTCGTTGAGGGAGCGTGAACGCCGTCAATGATCGCCATGCGCATGCGGCGGAATTGTTGAGCGCACATCCGGACTTCCGCGTGCAGCGGCGCCTCATGCCGGTCACTACCTTCCACGAGGCGGTTCCATTTGTCCCAAACCGGATTGGCGTCGCGATCGACGTCGAGACGACCGGGCTTAATCACGACGCGGATCGCATCATAGAGCTGGCTATGCAGCGCTTCCGGTTCGACGCACGAGGGCGCATCATCCAGGTGGGCACGCCCCGCGTCTGGCGTGAGGATCCGGCCGTGCCGTTGGATCCCAGGATCACGATGCTGACCGGCCTGACGGAGGAAGACGTTGCAGGTCAAGCAATCGACGATACTGCGGCCGTGGACATACTTGCCTCCGCTGACATCATCGTTGCCCATAATGCCGCTTTCGATCGGCCGTTTATCGATCGTCGGCTGCCGGCCGTTGCCGGCAAGCCATGGGCCTGTTCAATGGCCGAGCTGGATTGGCTTGAGCTTGGTTTCGAGGGACGGGCACTTGCACATCTCGTTTCGCAATGTGGGTGGTTCTACGAGGGACATCGGGCCGAAAACGACATCCTTGCTCTTCTCTATTTGCTTTCACACGAATTGCCGGACGGCGAGACAATCCTTGCAAAACTGATCGCTTGCTCAGAGCAGCCGACTTGGCGAGTCAATGCCGTCGATGCGCCGTTCGATGCCAAGGATCGATTGAAAGCGCGGGGATATCGCTGGGATGCCACCTTGCGCTTCTGGTGGAAGAGCATCGGCCAAGGGGAGGCAGACGCCGAGCGCATCTGGCTGCTCAGTGACGTTTATGGAGGATATGGCGAACCCGCGTTCATACCCGTGACGGCCTGTGAGCGGCATTGCTGAGGCCCCTATTGCAGCATGATGAGATTGATCACACTGGAAACCCATGCATCTGCGTACGGTCGGCTTGGTCAATGGCGGTAGGCACTCGATATGGTCTCCGCGACCACGGGATATGATCATGGACCGCTTGTACGATCTGCGGACCTGCGCTGACGATATTTATTTGAAAGGGGGCAAGGGAAGCCAATGAAACCTGAAGCGCGTCTTCTCAAGTTTTGCGGTCCAACCTCCTACGCCCTCCAGAATCTGGAGAACGGCCAGATATTCTGTCAGCATTATGCTGCGTATAATGACCCTTTTGAATTCTGGACAACGATAGCCGAAGGCATCCCTGATCCCGACCACGAACCCGAAAGGTATCTTGCCGCCTTGCGGACCTGGGGCTTCCATTGCCGTACCGTCGCAGAGGCGAAGGAGGACGAGATCATCCAACGGTCAGTCGATGATTATTTTGATGAATGCCAGAGTTACGCGCCTCCCTTTGAGGCAATGAGGCAGGACACGCGGATATCTTGCTTCAGCTCCGATGCGGACAATCTCTTGATGTGGTCCCACTACGGCGATGGCCTGCGCGGGTTTTGCATCGCCTTCAATGAAGGCGCGATCACACGGGGCGACCCAGCCTGCTACGTTCTCGATGTAGCCTATCTCGATGCACCGCCGCAGGTGGACAGCTTCATCTATGGCGTAGCATGGGATCAGGACTGGTACAGTCAGGTCGCGATTGAGGAGACGGAAAAGGCGATCAGATATCAGGGTAAGGCCGGATTGCAGGGGGAGGTCGAGATGTACAAGGAGTCCAGCGAGGAGGCTCTCCGGACGATGCGCGAAATCTGGCAGCAGGTATTTGCCACCAAGCCCGGCGAATGGAAATATGAGCGCGAACGGCGGCTCCTTGTCCAGACCGATAGGAAAGATGGTGCTCCGATCCTGCGGCACTACCAACCGGACGCGATCGGGGAGGTGATTCTTGGTGAGCGAATGCCCGAGGAGTACCGGACCAAGCTGCTCGGCGTGATGCGGGAGCGCTATCCCGATACTCCCGTGAGAACTGCCCGGCGAGCGACAGGAGCCTATAGCATCGTTATTGAGTGACGGCCCGTCAGTCCGGCATGACAGTCGTTGTCATTATTCAAAAACAAAGACTTTCATAGATAAGGGAACGCATAGTATCATTGCCCGGGGGGTATGAAATGGCGAAATTCATGAAGGATTGGGATTGGGCTCGAACCCTGTCCGATCGTCGCAGGATTTTCGCGCCGCACCTGACCAACCGGAATTCGATCGGCGCAAGTATCCCGGCATGATACTTCGCCTTTTTCGCACGAAGGTCGTCAAGGAAGAGGCGGTCTCTCCCACCATCGATCGTTTGTTCATGATAGCCCTTCGGACGGGGTCCGTGGCTGCTGCTCGTGCCTTTCTGGCACGGAAGGAGACGCTCTCCGCCGTGGACGGCCAAGGCCGTTCTCCCCTCATCATCGCAGCCACTCATGGGCATGTCGAACTTGTTCGTGCGCTCATCGAAGGGGGAGCCGATCTTGCGGCAGCGGATGGTTCAGGTCTCACGGCTGCGGATGTTGCCCGTCGCGAAGGGCATGAGGCTGTCGCCCACTACATCGAATCCGTTCTGGAGGAGGTGCATTCATTCCAGATGGCATCCGACAGTGCGGAGACGAAAGCATTCTCCGGCAATCATTTCGATCCCGATCGGCAGGATGCGATTGCAAACCTGATCGAAGCCGACGACAGGACGAAGGAATCGGGGGCAGTCGGAGATGGAGCATCCGAGGGAAATTCCTATCCGCCTTCCATCGCCGTTGGCGGCTCCGAACTCGAAGCGGACGGCCGGTTTGGTCCGTGCATCCGTCCGTTCGACAGACCGGCACAATCGCCGGGATTCGCCGGGCAGTCGACGGAAGGCAAACATGATCATCGGTTCCTGACGCCCGGCCCGGCATCATGGTCTGATGTATCTCCGCCAGCCGGTGATCTGAACGAACCCGATGACGTGACATCGGCTCTCGCCGCCGTGCACGAAGTCTCGCATTCTTCAGCCGAGCCCACAGGATCCGATAATGTTCCTGGGCCTGATCCCACTATCGAATGCGAATTGGGATTGGCGGAGGCACTCGAGGAGCTGCCTGATGCAGTATCATGGTCGCCCGCTCCCGTCGCCGCTTCGCCTCCTCCCCTCGTTTCTGTCGCAACGGTGGTCGTCGATGCATCTGAGTCCGCTGCTTCCGAGCCAGTCGACACGGAGGGCGAAGGATCAGCGAATGATGACGAGGACTGGCCTCCTTTCTGGGAAGAGGAGGTTTCGGACTTCGGGCTGGTCGAGGACAATTCGGCGATCGTGGCGGCAACGCATGCTCAGGCCGCCGTATCGAGCGTAATCAGTGTCCGGAAAGATGAGGAGGACTGGGGCGACATAGTGATCGACCTGCCTTCGCGGATGTCGAGTGCCACCGACGCTGTGTTGCCAGAGAAGATCAAGGAGATCCTTCATGGCACGCTCAGTCGAGGCATTGCGCTTGGCGAGCAGATGTCCTGCCTCGCCCGGCTCCCGTCGACCGTCACTGGTGGGCAAGCCCGCATTCTCGAACGGCTTCTGCTTCAGCTGTCAGGAGACATCGGATGTGTGGTTGATCGGCAAGCCGATCGGTGGCTTGACGTGCTGGACGGCGAACAGGTGCTGCCGCTTCCGGCGGAGGAGCGCGCCAGTATCGATGAATACATGTCCGAATACTGGCATGCCCTTCGGGACGCGAACTTCTACGACACACTCGTCGATGATCTGAGGCCTCTCGATAGAATCGAGGAGGAGGGGCTCTTTTCGACAATATTGCGCGCCAACGACGAAATCTGTCTCGAAATGGCCCGATCGCCGCTCGTCCTGGAGTTCATACTGGCTGCCGACCGTCTGCTGGACGAGGGCGGGATCGCGTTTTCGTTCATTTCGTCTCTAGAAGTCCGGACTGAGGACGACAGCGCGTCAGAACGCATGAATGACGAGTTTGAGGAAGCGGAGGACGATTCCGAAGGTTTGCTGCTTCCAGCCGATTATGCGGCCGGGCTGCATGCGCTGCGCCAACTCCACGCACGTTGCAAGCCTCTGACAGGCCGGGACCTGCACACCGCATCAACCGAAATTGCCAGACTGCGCCTCACATCGGCATTCGTGGAATGGATGTCGATGGAACTCGGGAAAAGAGAAGGCGCAGAGGCCTGCATCAGAAGCCTGTCGGCGATCCAGCGAAGGGCGGCGCATGCTAGGGAAATGGTGCTGGTGCGTCATCTGCCATTCGCGCGTGCGATTGCCGAGCAGCATGTAGGCAAGGGTCTGGAACTGGAGGACCTCGTTCAGGAAGCGAATCTCGGCATCATGCGAGCCATCGAAACGTTCGATCCCGAGCGGGGGAACCGTTTCTCGACATACGCAGGGATGTGGTGCTGGCAGCGCATAACGCGAGCGATTGCCGATCAGGGCGAGCTCATTCGTGTGCCGGTCCATATCGCGGATGTCCGCCGCAAGACACTCCGCGTTCTGGAGGAATGGCCGTTGGGATGTCCGGAACCGGGAGTGGACGAGCTAGCCGAGGCATCAGGCGTTGCTCCGGCATGGATAAGACGTTTCCAGTTCCTGAGAGAGGTGCTTTCCCTGAACGACCAGTCATTCGACGACGCTGAAGGCCGTTTCCTCCAAACCCGTGACGAGTCCGCCTTCGATGCTGCCGTCAGATCGGAACTGAAATTGCTGATAGATTCAATGACCGGCGAGCTGGGTAAGCGCAACGCCGTCATCCTGCGTCGACGCTTCGGGCTCGATGACGGCGAGGAAGAAACGCTGGAGGAAATCGGGCAGGATTTCGGCGTCACGCGCGAAAGGATCAGGCAACTGGAAGCCAAGGCTCTGGAGTTCTTGCAACATCCCGTGCGCGCCCGCGTCCTGCGCAGCTACCTGGAAGCCTGACAGATGGGATTTCGCGATGCACCGCCACGGGCGGCAGCCCTGATCGAATCCCTGCGAGGGCTTGGCTATACCTTGCCGACGGCGTTGGCCGATCTCATCGACAACAGCATAGCTGCTGGCGCAAACGTCGTGGATGTCGATTTCCGATGGGATGGAGAAGCCAGCTCGATCGCCATCTTGGACGATGGCAGGGGAATGTCACCCGAGCGGCTCGAGGCAGCGATGCGCCTGGGAGAAACCAATCCCAATGACGAGCGGTCCGCAGACGACCTTGGTCGGTTCGGGCTGGGCCTCAAGACAGCTGCCTTCTCGCAGGGGCGAAGTCTGACGGTCGCCAGCAGGGCGGAAGGTCATGACCTCGAATGTCTGAGATGGGATCTCGATGTTCTCAAGGATTCCCGGAACCAGGGATGGCATCTGCTCGAGGGACCTCGTCCAGGTTCGGAGGAGCGGCTGGATGTGCTTGACGGCATGAACAGTGGGACGCTCGTTTTGCTCGAAAAGCTCGATCGGCTCGTGACCCCCGATCACTCGGCCCAGGATTTCCTCGATGCAATCGATCGGGTGGAACGGCATCTCGGGATGACGTTCCACCGCTACCTTGAAGGATCACGGCCGCGCCTGAAGCTGACCATCAACATGCGCCCGGTTGCGCCATGGGATCCGTTCCTGACCGGCCATGCCGGCAAGCCATGGGCACCCCCGGCCATTTCCCTCGGTGACGGCATCGAAATCCAATGCCATGTCCTGCCGCACAAGGACAAGCTGTCGCCAGCAGAGTATGACGCCGCCGCCGGACCCGAAGGCTGGACGTCCGGACAGGGTTTCTACATCTATCGAAATGAGCGCCTTCTTGTCGCAGGGGGCTGGCTCGGACTCGGCGGTGGACGCCGCTGGATTCGTGATGAGGCACATCGTCTTGCCCGCATCAGGCTCGACATTCCCAATTCGGCGGATGCGCAGTGGAAGATCGACATCAGGAAGTCAGCCGCCCGACCTCCTGTACGTGTCCGTCGGAAACTGGAACGCATCGCCGAAGAGACACGTCAGCGCGCGCGGAAAGTCTTTGCGCATCGCGGAAGGCTGACGGGTTCGACGCGATCGGAACCGGTGGACATGGCGTGGGAGGCTGTTCATTCGGGCGGTGGCCTGCGTTACCGGATTTCGCGTGAGCATGAGAGCGTGAAGGGGCTGATCGAGGAACATCCAGAACTGGCTGTGCGAATCGAGACCATGCTTCGCTGCCTCGAGGAAACCGTACCGGTGCAGCGCATCTGGCTCGACACGGCAGATCAGAAGGACACACCGCTCACCGGCTTTGCCGGTGAACCGGATGCCGAAGTAGTGAGCGTCCTGGAAAAGATGTTCCGCAGCCTTCGCAGGAAGGGCCTTTCCAGCGAGGAGGCGCGGCGTCGACTTCTTCGCACCGAGCCATTTGATCGTTACCCGGCACATGTCGCTGCGTTGCCGGATTCAGAAGACCGTATCGGAGAATGAAAGCCTCATGATCTCGACCGCAGGAAACAGCGCAGCCAATGTCGTGAAGTTCGTCCAGACGCTTCTGGCCGACGAGGACCCGACGACCATCACTCCCGCACTGATCAACGAAAAGATCAATGCGGTGCTGATGATGAACGGCAAATGGGCCGATGGTCTCGATCGCGGGGCGGTGGTCGAAGAACTGGTACGTCGTTTCAGCGTCTGGGTCGGTCAGGACACGACGCTCAGAAGCGAGGAAGGGCACGAAGTCTGGCTCAATTCCCAGCGGAAGAAGGATTGGCGATACTGGCAGAGATATCGTGAATGGCTGGAGAGCAAGCTGCCGGATATAGCCATCGATGGCCTCGACCGGACAACGGACAACATTCTGGGGCTGCTCGAGGATCCGCAACGCACGGGCAACTGGGATCGGCGCGGCCTGGTGGTCGGGCATGTCCAGTCCGGCAAGACAGGGAACTATACCGGGCTAATCGCAAAGGCAGCCGATGCGGGTTACAAGATCATCATCGTCCTTGCCGGTATTCACAACAATCTGCGTTCGCAGACCCAGATACGCCTGGACGAAGGCTTTCTGGGCTACGAAACGCATCCCGGTAATGAGGACCTGCGTCTCATCGGCGTCGGTCGGATCGACTCAGATCCATCCATCAAGCCCAATTCCGCCACCAACAGGACCAACAACGGCGACTTCAGCACCGCTGCGGCCAGAAATCTCGGAATATCCCCCGAAGAGCGGCCTTGGCTCTTCGTGGTCAAGAAGAACAAGACCGTGCTGGAGCGGCTCAATCGCTGGGTCCGCAATCACGCTGCCAATGCCGTCGATCCCGATACCGGGCGGAAGATCGTGACGAACCTCCCGCTTCTGCTGATCGATGACGAGGCGGATCACGCATCGGTCGATACCGGTGAGCAGGCATTCGACGCGGATGGACGACCGGACGAGGAGCATGAGCCGAAGGCGATCAACAGGTTGATCCGCCGGCTGCTGCATTCCTTCACGCGGTCAGCCTATGTCGGATACACGGCAACGCCCTTCGCGAACATCTTCATCCACGAGCGGGGAAGGACCAAGGACGAAGGGCCGGATCTCTTTCCAGCCAGCTTCATCGTCAATCTGGCGGCGCCTTCCAATTATGTCGGGCCGGCTCGCGTGTTCGGCCGCTCTGCCGGCGACGAGGATGGCCTGGCACTCGTTCACGCGGTCGACGACTTTGCGTCCGGCGATGGGGGAGGCTGGATGCCTCTGTCCCACAAGAACGGTCACCGACCTCTCCATGAAGGTGAAGACACGTTGCCGCCTTCCTTGAAACGGGCAGTGCGGGCATTCCTTCTCGCCTGTGCCGCGAGGCAGTTGAGGGGGCAAGGCGGCGAGCATGCCTCCATGCTCGTTCACGTCACGCGCTTCACGGCGGTTCAGCAGGCGGTCACGGCTCAGGTCGAGGACTATGTCCGGGAATGCCGACAGAGACTCCTTCGGGGCATAGACAGCGTGGAGCTCCTGGAGCAGCTTCGGTCGGAGTGGCTGCACGATTTCGTGCCGACAACCCGCAGGGTCGGCAATCTCCATCCGGATGATGCGCATGACCCGGAAGCATGGGAACCGATCCTTGGCGCCCTGCGTGAGATCGTCGCGGACGTGGAGGTCCGCATGATCAACGGAACGGCTAAGGATGCGCTCGACTATGCGGACACCGGCGGGATCGGCCTAAAAGTCATTGCTGTGGGAGGAGACAAGCTGGCTCGCGGTCTCACGCTAGAAGGTTTGACCACCAGCTATTTCCTTCGATCATCGCGAATGTACGATACTCTCATGCAGATGGGCCGCTGGTTCGGGTACAGGCCCGGCCATCTGGACCTTTGCCGGCTGTATACGACCTCCGAACTGATCGAATGGTATCAGCACATTTCGAGTGCCGCCGAAGAATTGCGCGAGGAGTTCGACCTCATGGCCGCGAGTGGCGGTACGCCCCGCGATTATGGCCTCAAGGTGCAGTCCCATTCGACTCTCATGGTGACTTCCAGGGTCAAGATGCGATCGGCCCGAAGCCTCAGCCTTTCCTTCAGCGGGCAATTGCTCGAGACGGTCGTGTTTCATTCCGATCCTTCTCTCCTTCAGCGCAATCTCGACGCCGGCAGGCAACTCCTCCAGGGGCTGGGCAGCGGCACGGCCATTCCGACCAGGGTCCGGAATGGTTCCCGCCAGGAATGGGATGGCCGGCAGTGGGACGATGTATCGGCTGCCGACGTGATTGCCTTCCTGCAAGGCTACTCGACCCATCGTGACGCTCATCGCGTCGTCAGTACGGTTCTGGCGGATTTCGTGAGAATCATGGCCGAAGCGGGCGAACTTACTCGATGGACCGTAGCCCTCATTGGCTCCGAACGCGGTGCCGAGCATCATCTTGCCGAAGGAATTCCGGTCCGGATGCTCAAACGCTCAGCAGCGCCGGATAGCGACAAGTTCTCGATCGGCCGGCTCATGTCTCCTCGCGATGAATCCGTCGATCTGGACGAGGCATCCTGGAATGCCGCGCTCGCGCTGACTCGCGCGAACTGGAAACCGGACCCGGCTCGGTCGAAGGGGCGTGAGGAGCCGGACGTACCCAACGGGCCGTCGATGCGACAGGTTCGCGGCTTCGGCGCGGACGGAATTCCTCCATCCCGGGACCGGGGATTGCTCATCGTCTATGTAATCGACCCGAAAATGTCCGGATGGCAGGAGGACGGGAGACTTCCTCCTGCTCTTGCCTTCGGCATCAGTTTCCCGGGCAGTAATGGAGGGCCCAAGGTCGAGTACAAGGTCGGCAACGTATACTGGGAGCAGGTCTATGGCACTCCGGACTGAGCAGGATCTTTCCGCCGCCTGGAATGCGCTATCCAGCCCGGATGAGAAGGAAGGGTGGCGATATATCCTCATCGGTCGGCATGGGTCGGCCCGGATACTCGCAGGCAGACGATTCCCCGACAATTCGGAGGGGCTGCTTGTGGGGTTCGATGGTGCGCGGATGCCTGGAGCGCGTCAGTTGCCCCAAGGACATGGATTCGAAGTGTCCGAAGTCCTTCTGCCGGACGGACTGGAAAGCCGTTCAGTTATCGGTCTGATCCGGGCCGAAGCGGGTTCTCTGGAAATGTTCGGAATGATGGCGCAGGACCTCGTCGCCGTACTCGAGCGGACCGCGATCATGACCGTCCAGGAACAATTGCAGGCATTCCTGCGCCGCGTGACCGCATGGCAGGAATTCATGATGAAGCCGGGGAACCAGCTCCTCTCCGCCGAAGCAGAAGTCGGGTTGTTCGGCGAACTGGCCATGATCGAGCTTCTGCTCGATGCAGGGATGGAGCCGGCGGTCGTTATCGAGGCATGGAAGGGGCCGCAGGACGGCGTACAGGATTTCCTGCTCGGCAATGGGTCCATCGAGGTGAAGAGTTCGGCCGCAATCTCCGGGTTCATCGCGAAGATCGGCTCTCTCGATCAGCTGGATGACGCAATCTCGACGCCGCTCTTTCTTGCCTGTCAGCGATTTGCAGCGGACGACGGGGGCGCAACATTGTTCGAGAATATCGACCGCATCCGGGAGCGGCTTGAAGCGACGGGCGCGAGGCAGCCTTTCGATGTACTTCTGCTGCACGCTGGCGCCCTGGAGCAGCACAGGGATTCGTACACGCGCCGCCTCTCTTTGGTCGAGACGAGAATGTTCCCGGTAGATGGGCAGTTTCCGCGCCTGACTGGTTCGATAGTAGGCCCGGTGATCAGACGCGCGGTTTACGAAATGGATGTTGACCTTCTTCAGGCGGAAGCGATTGCCGTGCCGCAAGTGATCGAACGATTGGGAATTGACGGATGAATCTCGACGAATTTCTCGTTCAGACGCAGGATCGGGTCAGCAGTGAGCTGGCTGACCGACTGCGGGACGTCTCCGCGCCCTATCCACAGGAAGAGCTGATCTTCGCCGAAATCGTGATGAGCCACATGAATGACGTGGACCTCATCGGCGAACCCCGGTTGAGCTACTTCGCCGGTAAGGTCGGCAATGCCAATCTCCGGCTGGTCGGTTATGCAATTTCGGAGGATGCGGATACGCTGGATCTTGTCGTCAGCCTCTATGGCGGCGTCAGGGAATTGGAGGCGGTCGAGACCGCCGAGATCCGTCAGGCCGCGGACCAGTGCTTCATGTTCCTGAAGACATGCGTCGAAGGAAAGCTGGTGAAGCGTCTCGATCAGACCAGTGACGTCTTCGACATCGCGAGCGTGATCGAGCAGACCTACAATGACCTCGATCGCATCCGGATATTCGTGATCACCGATCGGCAGGCCAAGTCGGCTTCCAAGGCGTTCAAGCCGGTGGTCGTGAAGGGCAAGACCATATCCATGGAAATCATGGATATCGAACGGCTCTGGCGCCATTGGTCGGCCGGCAAGCCCCGTGATGAACTCATCGTCAACTTCCAGGAAATGTGCGGCGATGCCTTGCCATGCGTCTATGTGCCCGGGCAGGTAGCCAGCTACGATTATGCCTTGGCCGCGATTCCGGCCGAAGTCCTCCATCTTCTGTACGAGCGTTTCGGGGCTCGCCTCCTCGAAGCGAACGTCCGTTCTTTCCTCAGCGCGACGGGCAAGGTGAACCGTGGCATGCGTGACACGCTGCGGCAGGATCCCGAAGACTTCATGGCTTTCAACAACGGTATCGTCATGGTTGCCGACGAAGCCAATGTGGGTCGTGCCGCCGATGGCTCCGTTGGCCTCGTGGCGCTGAAGGGCATGCAGATCGTCAACGGCGGGCAGACAACCGCCTCCATCTATTTCACCAAGAAGAAGAACCCCGAAACGGATCTGAGCCGCGTTCGGGTCGCTGCGAAGATCATCGTGCTTCAGTCCGCCGATCCCGCGACGGAGGAGCAGATGATTTCCGACATATCGAAATATGCCAACAGCCAGAACTCGGTGAAGCAGTCCGACCTTTCCGCCAACAAACCCTTCCACATCCAGCTGGAGAAGCTGGCGAACACGACATACTGCCCCGATGGCGTCAGTCAGTGGTTCTATGAGCGGGCAGCGGGTAGCTACAATGTGAAACTGGCGCGGGAAGGCACGACACCGGCCAGGCTCAAGGCACTGAAGGCAGCCATCCCGACCACGCGCAAGATCGCCAAGACCGACCTTGCCAAATACCTCAATGCATGGGGCAGGCAGCCAGATGCGGTAAGCTATGGTTCGCAGAAGAATTTCCTGCGCTTCATGGATGAGCTGTCGGAAGGGAAGCTGGATATTCCCGAACCGCTCACGGTGACATGGTACAAGCGCATGGTCGCCCAGGCGATCATCTTCAAGGCGACACAGAAGCTTTCGCGAGCCCGGCATTTTGCCCAGGCGCAGGCCAATATCGCTGCCTATCTGGTATCGGTGCTGGCGGAGAAGCTTGGCGATCGGCTCGATCTGGACCGTATCTGGAACCGGCAGGAAATTTCGCCGCAGCTTCTGCGGTTGATGGAGCGCTGGGCGCTCGAAGTGGAAGCCGCACTGAGAAGCAATGCCGGCCCCCGGATGATTTCCGAACAGGCAAAGCGGCCGGAATGCTGGAGTGCCGTGCGGGCACATCCGTTCTCGGAGCCGGACACGGACACGGACATTCCCGAACTCATTTCCTGATACGGCAATCTATCCCGCTCGGGCACCGGTCGTTCCTGCACGGGCCGAAAGCGGCGGCCGTTCAGGCCGCCAGCGCCTCGTCCTGCTCGGCACCCGCCAAGCTGCTGGCAACGATCTCGGCGATCCTTTTCGCCAGCAATGGCGGGACCGCATTCCCCACCTGAACGAACTGCTGGGTCCGGTTGCCCTCGAATCTGTAGTTGTCCGGGAATGTCTGAAGCCGCGCGGCTTCCCGGACCGTCAGACTTCGGCATTGCAATGGGTCGGGGTGAATGAAGTAGTGACCATCCTTGGCGATATGGCTCGTGACCGTTGTCGATGGTTCGCCCCACACCTGTACCCTGAAGCGGTCATTGAACTTGCCGCTCTGCCAGTTCTGATGGGCCGGAGCCAATTGTGCGGGAAAATCGCGCGCGGTCGGTGATTTGCCGACGACCTGGGCGAAGGTGGCGGCAAAGGCGTACCGCGCAAGGTCGGAGCGCATATGGCTCCTGGTTTCGTGATTGGGCAGTGCCTGCATGCGGTCGTCGACCAGCCATTCGGCCAGTTCGTTCGACCGGACGCTCCCGGGAAGCCGGGAGTTTCGCGGAAGATCGTCCGCATTCCCGACCGATACGGCATGCTCGGCAAGGCAAGCCGCCACGTCGTCCAGAATTTCGCTTTCTTCCTGATAGGCCGCATCGGCCGCGAAGAGGAATGCCTCCTTCACCGCGTTGCGCCAGTTCACTGCGTCGTCCGGTTCCCGACTGACCGCGCTGCGCAGTTTCGGCATGTCTGCAAGGACCTGATGCAATGTTGTGGTGGACGCGGGTTCGAGACCGAGACCTCCCAATGGCAGGCCTTCCAGACCATTCACCAGATCGTTCCGGATGCCGAACAGGATCACCCGATGCCTGCGTTGAGGCACGCCGTACTTTTCCGATTCCAGAACGAACTCGCGGCCGTTGCGCGGTTCACCGGCAACCAGCGGACAGATCGTGTATCCCAGATCGCCCGCCTTTTCGAGATCCTGAAGCACCATGTTGAAGATGCGTTGCCCGTCGACCTTCGCGGACAGGAAACCCTTCACATTCTCCATGATGAAGGCGGAGGGTGCCAGCCGCTCGAGAATGCGGATATACTCGCGATACAGGAAATGCCGGTGATCGTCGCGCGCGACATAGTCCGTCTTGCCCATGTTGCGTGCCCGGCCGACAAGTGAATAGGCCTGACAGGGCGGACCGCCGACCAGTATCGAATTGTCGGGATGCTCTTTCCTGATCCTGTCCAGCAGCGGATCGATCAGTTCGTTGCTGCCGGGCGATCCCAGCTCAAGAAGGAGGGTTTCATCCCGGGCAGCTTCCCATTGCTCGGGAAATCGCTTGATCAGTTCCAGCTTGCTGATGCCATCGGCAAGATAGGCATAATATTCTTCGGGAAGATCGCGATCGAACTGACGCACGAAGCTGCGCAGACGCAATGTCTCGAAGGCCGATGCTTCCTTCTCCACCGAGAGAGCAATTTCGAACAGTCTTCTTCCGTTCTCGTCACGCACCGAAGAAAAGCCTTCGGCGAGGCCGCCCGGGCCTGCGAAGAGATCAACAACCTTGAACATCATGCTCCCTTACCCGATTTCGGGATTGCCGGCGACGATACCAGGTTGGGCATGAGCATCACAGGAAAAAGAGCATGGATATCGTCGATCCGACAAAACGGTCAAGAATGATGGCAGGAATTCGCGGTCGTGACACGAAACCGGAAATCACTTTGCGAAGGTCCCTTCACGCTCGCGGCTTCCGGTTCCGGCTCGGAAATGGAGCCTTGCCGGGTCGGCCGGATATCGTTCTGCCCCGATGGAAGGCTGCGATACAGGTGCATGGCTGTTTCTGGCATCGTCATTCAGGCTGTCGTTTCGCCACCGTTCCGGCGAGCAATGCAGAATTCTGGGCGACGAAGTTCGCCGCCAATGTCGAAAGGGACGCCAGAAAGCTCGACGAGCTCATGAAGCTGGGCTGGCGGGTTGCGGTGGTCTGGGAATGCGGGCTGCGGGCGAACGACCTGGATCCCACAGTCGACCCTCTGGTGGAATGGTTGCGATCCGATACGCCGTTTCTGGAGCTGCCCAAGCCGTGAGCCGTTCTGAAGTCAGTTCTCCTTGATCGGCACGACGACATGAAGTTCGCCCGAAAGGCTGCGATAGATCACCATCTCTGCCGCATCGTCGTCACTGTCGATTTGCAACCATACAGGCCCCGTGCCAGGCGCCGGACTTTGATAATCCCGTGAGCGATCGATGATCGCACGCATTTCTGTCGGCAAGGGGAGAAGATGCATCGTCCTGGCGGGATGGAGCTGCGTCAGGAAGGGGAGGACGTCATGGTCCCTTCGGAGACGGTCCATGACCTCGTCCAGTTCCTTGGTGCCTGAATTCATCATTTCGTCGTGGCACGCTCCTCGATCGCAAGCAACCCGCAGCGCAATCCGTGCCCTGCTCCCCTCGCACATGGCGTCCCCCTGCGGGGCCGCGCTCTATTCCGCTGCCGCTCCACCGAGCCTGCACTTTCCTTGTCTCGGCCCTGGCGGGTTCCGATCGCTGACGCGCGATCCTGACGGATCGCCGGCGGACATCGCTGGATGCGATGGCGTCGGCCGATCCCGGACTGGCGGGGTGGGCGTCGCTTCCCTCTAGGCCCGTCGCGGCGGGCGGCAAGCCGGCCTGTGGCGCGGCTCCTTCACTGACGTTCCAGTCCTTGCGGATGCAGCCCGCCGCTTGCCCGGGCCAGCCGGTGTGCTCTTGCCGCCCACCCCGCCTCACATGGGGAGATACTGGTCAAGGTCCATTTTTCATGCTCGTTCCACTTCCGATATCGTTTCCAGGTCTGAGCCCTGTTCATGGCCAGGCAACCGAACTCGCCAGTCCAAACTCACATACGGTCGCTGCATCATGCAGCTGCACCAAGACCCCGCTTTCGTCGGGAGAGGCTCAGGAGGACGGGACCATTCTTTCACGGCGGCATCTTAAGCCATACGGGGTGTCGGTTCGTCCGCCTGGATCAGCCGGGTCTGCTCAACCCGGCGGATGACGTATCTTGATTAGGCGTGTTTCAGAACTGCTCCTTCGATCACGACCCCATGTCGGACGAACTTCCAAAGGGCGATGAGGAGTTTGCGCGCCAATGCGATAATTGCAGGCTTCTTTCGCCGGCCTCCCTCGAGTCCAACCCGCTGATGGAACCAGCGCGTGAGGGCCGATTCACGCTGGTGTAGCAGCCAGAACCACGATATCTGCACCATCACGGTTCGCAATCTTGGATTGCCTGCCTGCGATACCCCTTGCATGCGATCGATAGTGCCGCTTTGCCATGGTGTGGGTGCCAGACCGGCATAGGATGCAAGTTCGCGGCGATTGCCAAAATGTCGATATAGCCCTTCTGACCAAAGCACGTTCGCAAAATCAGGCCCGATGCCCCGCAATTGCATCAAGCTTGCCGGGCACGCCGGCGCAGCGGCATTGACAGGCGGGGCGATAAGAAGTTCGTCGCGGATCGCTTCCACTGCCTTGAGCTGTTGCAGAATCAGTTCGATGCGATCAATCAATCGGTAAATCTCGGCCTTGAGATGCGAGGGCAATTCTCGGCCGTCTCCGGTTGCCAATTCCGCGAACTTAGCGCGTCGGTCAGATTTCAGCGGCTCATATCCGACTGTCCCCTGTGCATAGAGGAGCCCCTTAATCCGGTTCACAAGCTTGATCCGGTCCTTGATAAGAGACTGCCGCTCCCTGCTGTTGCGACGGCGGTCTTCTTCCTCGCGCGTGTGCGCCACAACCATGGCGCACACGCGCGGATCGCCACGTTTGAACGCCAGCAGCGATCGGACGAGTGTCTCCCCGTCCAGCCGATCGGTTTTTGCCCGCCGACGACGTCGCGAGGTCGCGATTGATGCTGGATCGACCACATGACTTTCGATGCCGTCGCGCAGCAGGACGCGATGGATCCAGAACCCGTCCATGCCAGCCTCTTGAATCGCGACGTACGGAAATCTCTGACCGGTACGTAGCCTCGCTTTTTCGCGCACATCTGCGAGCCGGTCCCGCAGACCCGACACATCGCCGGCGTTCAGAACATATTTCGACATTCTGTCGATGCCTGTCGCAAGGAACGTCAGCAGCCATTTCGAGCGATTGAGTTCCATTGAGAAGAAAATTGCGCCTAGTTTCGTTACGATGGCGTCATCGATTTCGTTGGTCGGTATTTCCGCGTTCATGGTCACCTCCGAAGACTGCGGCCACCGCAGTTGCGGTGACGTGATTGTCGATGGTCTCAGCGGTCATCGCGTACCGCGATGGCGTGGTATTATATGACCCAGGACGAGGTGGGCGGCGCTTCCTGCTAGACCTGCTGCGGCATGGCGCAACGTGAGCTGCGCTCCCGTCCTCCTCTTCGTTACGGCCCTTCGGGTGCGCCCTGCCTCCTTCAGCAGGTCTCTTCGGTCGCTCTCTGCCGCCCACCCCGCCCTGGGTCATGCTCGTGAAGGGAGTTTGCAAGCGTGGAACCCGGAACCCCGAACCATGGGGTCTTTCCGGGGTCCGGTGTCTGGCAAGGAGTAAGGAAGATGGAACTCAAGCATATCGACATTGCCTGCCTGTCGGTCTCGCCCGCCAACATGCGCGGCGTGAAGAAGGCACCGGACCTGACCAATATCCTGCCGTCCGTTCGGGCGCGGGGTGTCTTGGTGCCGCTGATCGTAAGACAGAATGGATCGCCGACCACCTATGAGATTGTCGCGGGCAAACGGCGCTACCATGCCGCGCTGATCGTGGCGCAGGAGGAGGGGAGCGTTGAGCCGCTGCCTTGTGCCGTGATGGAGGCGGGCGACGATGCGGCGGCGCTGGAAGCCTCGCTCATCGAGAATATTGCCCGGCTCGATCCCGATGAGGTGACGCGCTGGGAGACGTTCACGCGGCTGGTCAGGGAAGGTCGGTCGCCAGAAGATATTTCGCTGACCTTTGGCCTGACCGCCTTGCAGGTGAAGCGGACGCTGGCCTTGGGCAATCTGCTGCCGCGCATTCGCCACCTCTATCGCAGCGCTACGATCGACGCCGTGACCGTGCGGCATCTGACTTTGGCGTCAAAGGCCCGGCAGCGTGAATGGCTGGCGCTGCTGGACGACGAGGATGCGCGTCCGCCTATGGGCCATTATGTGAAGGCTTGGCTGCTGGGTGGCAGCGCCATCGCCACCGATAAAGCGCTGTTCGACCCGGCGGGCTATACCGGCGGGATCGTTGCCGACCTGTTTGGCGATCACAGCTATTTCGCCGATGCCGACCTGTTCTGGCAGATGCAGGAGGCGGCCATTGCCGAGAAGGTCGAAGCGTTACGCGACGCCGGGTGGCAGGATGTTGCCGTCATGGCGCGGGGTGAGGCCTTTCATGCGTGGGAGCATGAGCGTTGCCCCAAGGCCAAGGGCGGGCGGGTCTATGTCAGCATGGGTCATGGCGGCGATGTCAGCTTTCATGAGGGCTATGTAACCCTCAAGGAGGCGCGCAGGCTGGAACAGGGCGGCAGCGTCGAGAAGGCGGTTCGGCCCGAACTCTCCGCGCCGCTGGCCAGCTATGTCGATCTCCATCGCCATGCCGCCGTGCGGGTTAAGGTCGCGGCTGCGCCAGCCATCGCCCTGCGGCTGATGGTCGCCCATGCCATTGCGGGATCGTCACTGTGGCGCGTGGACGTCGCTTCACAGCGGGGCGCGAGTGATGCGATCACCGAAAGCGTCGAGAATTGCGCATCGGAAGCGGATTTCGACAAGGAACGGCGGATCGCGCTCAACCTGCTGGGCCTCAATCCCGACACGCCGACCGTGACCGGCCATGCCTATGATCGGGAGCTGATCCCGCTCTATCTGCGACTGCTCGACCTCGATGACGCCATGGTGATGGGCATCCTCGCCATCGTCATGGGCGAAACGCTGGAAGCGGGGTCGGCGCTGGTCGAACTGCTGGGCGTCCAGTTGAATATCGACATGGCTTCATGCTGGCAGGCCGACGACGTTTTGCTCGACCTTATCCGCGACCGGGAAGTGATGGGCCATGTCCTTGCCGATGTGGCGGGGAAGGAAGCCGCGTCGGCCAATGCCGGGGCAACCGCGAAGGTGCAGCGGCAGATCGTGCGGGACTGTCTGGCCGGAACCAACGGCCGGGAGAAGCGGGAGGGCTGGGTGCCGCGCTGGATGGCCTTTCCGCCTTCGGCCTATACCGAGCGGGGCGGGGTCGGCAGCGTCGAGCGGTGGGAAGCGGTCTCGCCGTTGCTCGAGGGGCAGGAGGCGCAGGAGCCCGAGCGGGGCGAACCGCAAACGGCGGATGCGACCGAGGATCATCAGAACATCGCGGAAGATGAACCCGTCCCGCAGGCTGCTTGAGCGAGACGCTGGCAGGCGGCGGTGACCTGTCGCCTGCCATTTCGCCATGACGCCCCCCCTTTTTGGGGGATTGAAATTTCGCGGGCGGCTCCGCCGCCCGGCTTCGTGGCAGCGAAACAAGGACCGCAGCTGAGATAAGCGGGCTGTTGGCTTTGCTGAGCAAACGTGCGCCACGGGAATGCGGAGCGCTGCGAAAGGCAGCGCGACGGGTCTGACAGCGGACACCGCGCGATGGGCGCGATGGCGTCTGGTCAATGTCTGATCGGCCTGTCGGTGCGGCGGGGGTGGGCGTCGCTGCCCTCTAGTCCCCCCGGCGACGTGCCGCAAGTCGGGGCGAGGCCCCACCTCCTCCACTATCGTTGCGGCCCCCTGGGTGCGGCCCGCCTCATGTCGGTGGGCCTGCCGGTTCGCTCCTGCCGCCCACCCCCGCCACTCCGGCGGCCGGTGCGATGCGGGAAGGTGGAAGGACATGGGATATCAGGCCAAGACCGCGCGCACAGGCGCTACCCTCTACAGCGAGGTGATCGACCGGATCGTCGCGCAGATCGAGGAAGGCATCCTGCCATGGGTGCGGCCATGGGATGATGGCAAGGCGGCGCTGGGCCTGCCGCGCAATGCCGGAACGGGACGGCGCTATTCGGGGATCAATGTCCTGATCCTGTGGCACCGGCTGTTCGAGCAGGGCTATGGCTCGCAGCGCTGGCTGACCTACCGACAGGCGCAGGCGATGGGCGGCAATGTCCGCAAGGGCGAGCAGGGCACGACGGTTTGCTATGCGGATAGGTTCACGCCCAAGGATGGCGATAATGTCCCGACCGGACCGGATGGCGAGCCCCGACAGATCGCTTTCCTGAAGCGCTTTACCGTGTTCAACCTCGACCAGTGCGAGGGGCTGGAGGACATGGCATCCTCCCCCGTCACGACATGGAACAAGGCCCTCATCATCCCCCGCGCGCAGATGCTGATCGAGGCGACAGGCGCTGATATCCGGGTCGGCGGCGGGGAAGCCTATTATGCCCCGCAGGACGATTATATCCGCGTGCCCCGGCCCGAACATTTCCATGAGCCGGTCAACTGGTTCCGGACCGCCCTGCATGAGCTGGGGCATTGGACGGGGCATCCTTCCCGTCTCGACCGTCTCCCCAATACGGGCTTTGGCAGCCCCGCCTATGCGCGGGAGGAGCTGGTTGCCGAAATGGCGAGCGCTTTCCTCTGCGCGGAGCTGGGCATCGTGCCGACCGTGCGCCACGCCGACTATCTGGGCGCGTGGCTCTCCGTCCTGCGTGAGGACAGCAAGGCGATCTTTCGTGCCGCCAGTCAGGCGAGCAAGGCAGCGGACTATCTCTTGGCCTTCGAGGGCGAGGAGACGGGGGAGAACGCGGCATGACGCGAGTCACCCTGTTGCCGACAGATCGGGAGCGGCTGCGCGCCGCCCTTTCTGATCTGCCTGTCCTGTCCCGGATCGTCTATCTGCTGCATGCACGCGACGGGCGCAGCTTTGCCGAGATTGCCTTCCTGATCGGCGCGGACATCAACGCCGTGGAAATCCATCTCGCACGGGCGCTGGAGCAGCTGATGAGCGCGCTCGACTCGGAGGCCGACCCCTGATTGTCTCAATTTGACGGCCTTCTTCCATCTTCATTTGGTGGAAGGGGCCCGAGCGGTTAGGAAGAATTCCGCATGCGTACCGACCTTGATCATCTCCCTCCCACCAAGCAGCGAGAGCTGGAGCGCGTCCTCCAGATCCTGTTCGAGGAATTCGGGGACGCGCACAGCGAAGCCAAGGGGCGCAGACGGCTGGGGCGGATCGTCAAGATCATCCTCTATGGCAGCCATGCGCGGGGCGGCTGGGTGGATGAACCCCATACTGCCAAGGGCTATGTCTCGGACTTCGATCTCCTGATCATCGTCAACCAGAAGGAGCTGACCGAGCGCGACACCTATTGGGCTGCCGCCGAGCAGCGGCTCAACGCCGAATATGCCGTGCGCGGGGCGCTCCGCACCCCGGTCAACTTTATCGTTCATTCGCTCCAGCAGGTGAACCAGGGCCTTGCCCATGGACGCTTCTTCTTCATGGACATCGCCCGCGACGGGATCGCCCTCTATGAGGCGGATGACCGCGAGCTTGCCAGCCCCAAGCCGAAGTCGCCCGCCGATACGCTGGCGATGGCGAAGGAATATTTTGAGGAGTGGTATCCCAGCGCCGGCGAGTTCTTCGACGACTTCCGAGCCAATCTTGATCGCGGCCGATGCAAGAAAGCTGCCTTTGAGCTGCACCAAGCCGCTGAACGGCTCTACCACTGCGTCCTTCTCGTCAGCACTTTCTACACCCCACACAATCACAATATCGGCTTCCTGCGCACCCAAGCCGAGCGCCTGGATGTCCGCCTGCGAGATGTATGGCCCATGGCGAACCGCAAGGAGCGGGCCATGTTCGAAAAGCTCAAGGACGCCTATGTGAAGGCGCGCTACTCCAAACATTATCGCATCAGCGAGGAAGAGTTGAACTGGCTTGGCGAACGCGTCGAGGAACTGGGCCGCGTCGTCCATATCGTCTGCAGCGAGACGATCGCGCAGCTCGAACAGGCCCTCTAGCGGGTCGCAAATTCTTTCAGCGCCCGCAGGTCGCGGTTGATCCATTTGGCATCCCGCGCGAACATCTCGTCATCCATGCCCGGCTGACGGAAGAGCGTCAGCATGACCTCTGAGCCCTCGCCATTCTGGATGACGCGCAGCGGCACATGGACCTCCTTGCCCTCGCCGGTATCGACCCAATGATCCATCACCCCATAATCATTATGGGGCGTGAAGCGGATCGTGATCGCCCCCTCCGGACCATCGGCAAGCCACTTGCCATCCTCCTTCCGCAGATCGGATTCTGAAAGACCCGACGCCCATTTGGGGAAGACCTCGGGACGCCAGATCGCCTCGTAAAGGCCGCGCCATTTGCGGTCGATCGAGATGCTGTAGGTGCGCGACGGCAGCATGGGGATGGTCCATTTGATGGGGTTGGGAAGCCGAACCGCTAGCGCCCCGTCTGACCCTTGTCACTCCCTGCCTCCAGCCGCAACATGTCGATTCTGGCGGGTTCGGCATGCGACCGATTCTCTCCCGTTTAGGCCGCCCATGAGGGCTTGATGGCGGTCGCAGCGGGCAAGCCGCTGCGGCATGGCTGACGCATCGGCACAAGGCCGTATTGTAATGCACCGTACGCACGGGTGCTGCGCCGTAAAGTCTAGTTATAACAAAGGATTATGCCGTATGACGCGTCATACGCGGGACACGGTTCGCGTCCTACGCGCGTGACAAAGCCGGTTGGCATTTGGCGGCAAGTGATTGATCCGGCGCGGAAAGACGCGCGTATGACGGGTCATATCCTTGTTCCTTCTTGGGCCTGATCACCAATCGATGACCCGCTGTCCGATTGTCGCTGCCGATGGCGGTCATTCTGCGGCAATCGGCACGTCAGTGCCCTGAACCGGCACCTCATTGCCCTGGCCGATGCGCGGCTGTCCGCCTTGCGCTACAGCCATGCATGGCGGGCCAGTCCAGCGTGAAGGACAGCTCAAACATGCGAACATTGTCGATCAGGATCGATGACGCCCTGCACCGCAGGCTGCGCCTTCGGGCCTATGGCGCCAATCTCTCCGTCTCGGAGTTCCTGCGGCCCCTCATCGAGGACGCCGCCGTCCCCGGTGGCCGCTACGCCTATACCGGCCAGGACGAACTGCTGGGCGTCGCGCTCCAGACCTACGCGCTGCTCGCGGAAATGGCGGCGCAGCAGTCGGGTGGCATCGTTGAACGGGCGCTCGCCGCCTCCCGCGCGATGCTGCGGGAGCGGGGACTGCTCGACCCCGAAGAGGAGGCGGCGAGCGGAATGCGGCCCACCTCTTTGGGGAAGGAAGGTCGCGCGCCATGAGCATCTTCCGCAACGACACGCTGGGGTCCTGGACGAGGGGTGGTCAGGCGACCGTCCACAATGTGCGGATGACCACCCAGGTCTTCAAACAGTCCGCGCTTGCCGGGCTCGTCCTCTGGGCCTTGCTCACCCTCTGGCTGGTCTATGAGGTGCTGCATCAGACGACCCGGATCCTGCTCGGCAAGATGACGGAAGCCTGGTTCCAGCTTAACGTGGTGGGCAGTCCCTCCAGCCCCGTCCTGTTCACCGCGCCCGGCGGACGGCGATATTGGGTGCGGGCCGACGAACTGCTGGGATCCGGGATCGCCAGGGACGCGGGCAGCGAGCTTCTCTACAGCGTCAAGCTGGTTGGCAGCTGCACCGCCATTTTCGTCGTCATCATGCTGTTCGCCGCCTGGTATTATTTCACTGTCTCGGGAAGAGGGCTGGGCTCCAACCAGTTCCTGCGCGGGGCGAGCTTCGCCACGGTCGGACAGTTGCGGCGGCGCTTGAGGGGCATGGCAAAGGGATGCCTGAGCGTGGGCGGGATCGCGATCCCCGCAGCCTATGAGCCCGAGCATATCCTGCTGAGCGGCGCGCCGGGAACGGGCAAGACCAATATCCTTCACGCCATGCTCGAGGGCATCCGCAAGGAGGGCAAGCGCGCCATCGTCTATGATACCGCCGGGACCTTCGTCGAGCGCTTCTACCGCCCCGGGCGGGACATCATCCTCAACCCCTTCGACACCCGTTCGGCGCGCTGGTCGCCTTGGTTCGATGTCCCCCTCGACTATCATTATGACCAGATCGCCGAGTCTGTCGTGCCCGATGGCGGCAAGGACCCTTTCTGGGCGAAGTCCGCCCCGGGGCACGCTGGTTGCGGTCATGCGCACCCTCGTCCATCAGGACCGGATGCGGGTCTCCGCGCTTCTCGATATCATCACGCGCTCAAGCCTCAAGATTCTGGCGCAGTTCGTCGAGAATACTGACGGCGCGGCGTTCGTCTCCGCCGAGGGCGAGCGCACCTCGGCCGGCATCCAGGCGGAACTCGCCTCCGTCCTGCGCGGGTTCCGTTATCTTGATGACACCGATGAAGGGCTTTCGATCCGCGACTGGGTCACCATCGAGGAGGATGACAGCTGGCTCTTCATCACTGTGAAGGCCGACCAGCTGCCGACCCTGCGTCCGCTCATCACCATGTGGCTCGACATCGCCATCAACGCTATCATGAGCATGGATCCCGATCAGCAGCGCCGCCTCTTCTGCGTCATCGACGAGCTTCCTTCGCTGCAGCGCTTACCATCGCTCTCCGACTTCCTGGCACGCGCGCGGAAATATGGCGGGTGCGGCATATTGGGGTTCCAGTCCTATCCGCAGCTCGAAGCCACCTATGGGCGGCAGGAGGCAGCGGCGCTCACCGGCTATTGCTCGACCTGGCTCGCGCTGCGCGCCAACGATACGCTGACCGCCCGCCACATTTCCGACAATCTGGGGCAGGTCGAGCAGGTCGAGGCCAATGAAGGCATGTCCTATGGCGTCAACGACATGCGCGACGGGGTGAACCTGTCGCGCGTGCAGGTGACGCGGCCACTGGTGATGCCGACCGAGATCGTCAACCTGCCCAACCTTACCGGCTATCTCCGGTTCGGGCGCGATCTTCCGGTGGTGCGGTTCACCGATCGCTACCGGCACGGACGCCTGCTCGAGCCGGCCTATATCGATCGCGCAGCACCCGGAATCAGGCTCGACGCGGGGTGCGGAGAGACAACGACGCCGGACGTAGCAGCCCCGACGCCGAAATCCTTTGTTCCGCCGGTCAGGCCCGATGGTGAGCCAACGCCCGATGATCGGAACGCGGAGGAGACCATTCCTGGGCCGCATCCAGGGCTGATCGGGCCCCGCAGTGAACGCAGTTCCATTCGCCAGCAGGGGCGCCCCAACGGACCGTTCCGACCCTCCAACCCCGCATAGCCTCATCACCCATGAAAGGACGTCATGTCATGCACAGAATTACCCGCAACAGAGATTCCCGACCGGTAGCTGCGCCACCTTCGCCCGAGCAGAGGGACCATGTCATCGCACCACTCAGCGTGCGCATTGCGATGGCGGTGAAGATGACCGGCATTGGCCGATCCAAGCTGTATGAGCTGATCCAGGAGGGGGAGGTAGAGATCGTCAAGATTGGGTCGGCCACGTTGATCCCGATTACCAGTCTTGAGCGGCTGTTGGAGCGTCATCGGAAATGCTGACCAGCCTGGATTGCTGGCAAGTGTGGCTGGCTGTGAGGTCTGCATATGTCGAGGGGGGACTTTCCGGTCAGTCCGGTCTGGAGCGACGGTCCTTGAAAAGCAGCCGTTCTCGAACCTGAACAACATCAGCTTCGAAGTAACGGATGGCGCTTTCCCGAACGTCAGCTTCAGGATCTTGAATTGAGAGAGGCTGAGCTTATACCCATTCCGCCCTGAACCAGACAGGGCGCGCCCTTAGAGCAAAAAGGCTCAACCATGCCCAATTCTCGTGAGACAGAAATCGGGCTATGGGCGACAGATGCTCAAGTCGCCGGCTAAGCCCTATCGTCCATTTCTTCCCGATCCCAAGGCACCGTGCCTTTGCGGATCGATGAAGCGCTTTGGAAATTGTTGTGCGAAGCGCATCCCCAACAGGCAGGTCGGAAGAGCCTGGCAGGCGGATGCGAAAGCGGGGCGGAGGCTTGCGGCTTTGAGGCATGTTCGCGCAGATATCACCCAATATCGTATCTGGCACCTCAGCCATACGGTGCCGCTGGACGTCCCGCACCCGATCTATTCACGCGACCAACTCATGCTCATCGACGTCAATGCTTTGAACGCCCATCTCGAGAATTTGATGTGGCTTTATGGCAAACTAGGCTGGCTCCACCGCTTGCCGGCCTTGCTGGATGACATTGAGAGCGCAATCGACGATCCGCGATGGCGGGCCAAGCTTGCCTATCAGCACGGGATCGTTGCCCTTTGGCAGGGGGATCGCGTTGCCGCCGCCGAGAAGATCGCCGGTCTGGATATTACGCCCGCCTGCAACGATGTGGATTTGCTGCAGATCCACGTCGATCTTCACGGGAATGCGATGGGTCTTTCCGAGCATCTTGACTTCTATGACGCGATCGTCTCGCGAACGCGCAGCTTGGCGGATAAATTGCAGTATCGCGGCGCCTACGCCTTTCAGCTCCTAATGGCGGGTGATGACATGGGGGCGGTCGCGCGCTTCGATGCGGCCATCGCTGTCGGTCGCGAGGCCGAAGCTAAAATGCCGTTCAGCGTCAACGCCATCATTTGGTTTTGCAAAGTTTTGGAGGGCCGAGGCGTTATCAATCATGATCGCGCCTTCCTTGATGAGGCTGTCACCCGGCTGGAACCGCTTGCCGACGACAAAGAGCGGTTGACCGCCAGCGGCCGTGCGATGGTCGGCCGGCAGCTCGGCGATGTATTGCGCTATGCTGGGCGATATCAGGAAGCAATCGAAGCTTATCGAAGGGCGTTTGAAGAGGAGCCCGATCAGGCCCTTCGGACCTTCGAAGCCGAATGCGAACTGTATCTTGGCAACACCGACCAAGCATATGCGCTGATCCGCCGCATCGCGGTGACGAAACTCCAGGTGGCCGAGCGGGCTGATCATGCTTTCACCTTCTTCTTTATCGCGCTCGCGCGGCGCGATCCCGAAGCGCTGGGCGCTGCCCGCGATCTGCTCAAAGCTGCGGTGACGCCGGTGCTATATTTCGAGAGATTGAGGCTTCAGCACATTTTGACGATACAAGAGGCGTTGGACGACATTGCCTCCGAGCGAGAGCCTGCCGCGGTTGCGCCGCTTCTACAGGGTCTAAAGGCTCTCTCTCGCTATGTTCAACTGCAACCAAACATCGCGGGGATCGGGTTGAATCTGAACAATATGATCGACGATCTCGTCGCCAGACACGAAGCGGCCAACGCCATCTCGACCAGCGGCGGACGCGAAGGCAGCTAGGTGTGGGCGCGGGAGCCGCCGATTTTGACAAACGATCGGCCGATGACGTCTCTTTTAGCGCGGAACCAACCATCGTAGTGCGGACGGCTGCTTTCGCCATTTGTGATCTGGCAGCTCCACCGGTCAATCTTGGGCATCTAGAATAGAATAGCGTAGCGGACCGGCCGCACCTCGGAACGGAAACTTGTCGGCTGAATGGCTGGCAAGGGTCTGCCGCGATGGGCAGGGTTTGGGACAAAACCGCCGTTCCTGCGCACGACGGTGAGTGTCAGGTTTCGGATAAACCTGCCGTTTGCCATGCCGAATGGCCAGCGGCGCCGTGATAATCATTGCGGCTGCCGCGCTGTCGACAAGTTCCCGGTAGCGGAGGCCTCTGAAAACACCTGATATCCGGTCATCATCGCTACGGATTAGCCCGTCTTATTCATCGAGCTCGGCCTGAAGGGTTGGCGGGAGTGGCATAAGCCTCTGATCTGTTTTAGGAACTGGGTGTCTACGCCGGCCCTGTCGCAGGGCAGAAAATGCCACAGGCCACACCCGCCATGAACGATGATATCGCAAGCCCATTCCGATTCCCAGCGGTGCATCGCAAGAAAGTCGCCGCAGCTTTCGACGGTGGCCGCCTCACTTCGGATGGCGGTGTTCTGCTGCTGGCACAGGCAGAACGCGCGATGGGGATTTGCAGGCAGCTTGCCGGCTGCATTGCCGACCGGCGCGATCCTGCGCGGATGATCCATCGCCTCGACGACATCCTGCGCGCGCGCGTGTTTGCGATCGCGTGCGGCTACGAGGATGCCGATGACCTTGACGCCTTGCGTGACGATCCGGGCTTCCGCCTGGCGCTGTGCAAGTTGCCGGGATCGGGCGCGGGTCTCGCCAGCCAACCGACGATGAGCCGCTGGGAGAATGCGCCGACCATACGCGAACTGGCTAGGATGATGGCCGAGATGATCGGCATCTACTGCGCCAGCTATCCCGTGCCGCCCAAGGCGGTAACGCTCGATATCGACGACACCTGCGATGTCGTCCACGGCTATCAGCAACTTTCGTTCTGGAACGGTCACCATGGCGAGCGCTGCTTCCTACCGGTCCACGTCTATGACACCGCTACTGGCCGCCCGGTCGCCATGCTGCTGCGCACCGGCAAGACACCGTCGGGTGCCGAAGCGGCGGGTCACATCCGGCGCCTCGTGCGCCATATCGCCGGCACTGGCCCAATACCCACATCACCATCCGCGGCGACGGGCACTATGGCCGGCCCGAGGTCATGGCCTTCTGCGAGGCCCACGGCATCGACTACGTGCTCGGCCTGCCGACCAACGCCGCGCTGCGCGCCGATCCGGTCATTGTCGCGGTCGCCGATGCCTGCGCGGTCAGGCGGGCTCAGCGCCGATACCCGGTCCTGCGCAACTATGCCGAGACCCGCTACGGCGCAAAGACCTGGCAGTGCCAGCGCCGCGTCGTTGGCCGGATCGAGGCCAGCACGCTGGGCATGGACATCCGCTATGTCGTCACCTCGTTGGCAACAGGATCGGCCGAGCACATCTACGACACGCTCTACTGCGCGCGTGGTCAGGCCGAGAACCTGATCAAGCGCCACAAGTCCCAGCTCGCCAGCGACCGAACCTCATGCCGCTCGGCCAATGCCAACCAGATGCGCCTCATTCTGCACACTGCCGCCTACTGGCTGATGTGGCGCATCCAGCAGGAAATCCCCAAGACAGCGGCACTAGCTGCCGCCGAGTTCGCAACCCTGCGCATCCGGCTGCTCAAGGTCGCTGCCCGCGTCATCGAGAACGCCTCGCGCATCCGCGTCGCCATCGCGTCAGCCTGCCCAGATGCCAGTGTGTTCAGAGCCATCGCCATCAGCCTCCGGCCTGCGCCGACATAGCCAGCGCGGCAGTGCCGCTGACGCCAGAGCCCCGTCCATCAACCTCGAAAAGCCCATTGATCCTGCCGCGCCGAAAAACGCCGACGATGCCGCACGTCCAGGCTACGCCGCCAATGTCAGATCACCGCTGAACGACCCCGGAGCGGCGGCCTCATGAATAAGACGGGCTAGATGCTGGGATTAGCGTCGTGATTTGTCCCGGAACAATGCTTGAGCCTGCTTAATGGCGTCAGGCAGCCGAGTAGCCGTGATCTGTCCAGCGTAGGCAGCGCCATCATTCCAGCGTACACCCGTTGGTATGTCTGGAACTATCCCGCCGACTTCGTTGCTCCCATCTTTCCGAAAACGAGCGCAGTTTGGCAATTCGAGCTTTGCTCCGCTGTGGGGAAGCGTGATCGCGTCGTTGCCATCGAGGTGACCACAGCCAGCACCGCCGGTTCGCGTCCCCATCACGACTGCTGCGTCGTTATCTTGCATCAGTGCTGCAAATTGTTCGGCCGCTGACCACGTTTGGTCATCGACCAGAACAATTGACGGTCCTTTCCAAACGCTATCGCGATATGGGAATTGTGCTGGGCTAAAGATTTCGGGTCCCCATTTCCTGCCATCAAGTCGTCCTGCTGGCAATTCGGGAAGAAGTCCGCTGGCGAACCCAGCGGAGGCGAGGAGCGAGCATGAACCGTCGGCACAGGGCTTTACCTGATCGGCGATTGCATCAGCGCGCTTGGCCAAATCCAGCAATATTGTCTGATCCTCTGGGCGTCCTATCTCAGCTTCCCGGCGCAACTTCTGCGCAAGCCCACTCCAGCGCTTCACCCAGTTATTGTTAGGGATGACCCGAATTTTCGCCGACCTTAGCGGCACAGGGGAGACGATGCGTGCCGCCGCTTCGGTCCATTCCGTCCCGCCGCCGTTGCGGGTCAAATCGATCAGCAGCACTTGGGCACCTGCCGCTTGAAGCGCCTCAACGGTTTTCATCAAATCGCGCGTCATCAACGCATACGCTTCGGTGAGCACACGATCGTCGCAAGCATCGTCGCAAGGCCTGTTGAACGCGGTTCGCGTGCTTATCATTGCCCGTTTGCATAAGGTCGGATAGCCTTGCGGAGAAAACACCCCCAGGCGAACAACACCAACCTTATGGTCACCCACTTGGATGGTCCCTGCGGTAAACGGGCCACCGCCATCGATAGGCTGGTAGCCAGGCAGTGACGCAGCGGTTCCAACCGTCACCTGTTCTGCATCATATCCTCTGGCAGTGCAGAAAATCTCTATTGTATCTGGTCGCGCAGACGATGCCATTCCAGGATCAGTCGGATTTCCTGCCGATGCGGCTCTCGGCCAATGCAGCACGACATGCCCGTCATTGAAGCGTTCGATCAGGCTATCGAGCGCGCGTCTGGCATCCGCATCGCTGTTCCCTTGTCGGATTGCATCCGCTGCACGGTTGAACCATCGATCGAGCGAAACCTCCCGCTGTCCTGTGAGCCAATCACGATTCGGGTAGTTATGGTCGATAGCCATCCGAAGCTGATCGAGATCGGCTATCCAAGGCGCGGGATCCCAAACGGGAGCGGCGGCAAGTGAAAGAAAGGCGACGATCGAGAGGCAGGCGGCCTTAAAACCACAATTCATTCGACCGTCACCTCTCGTGATTACAGCAACGAGACTTGCTCACACCCAACCGTAAATCAACGCCAATCGCGGCCATGTCCGACGAACACGTCTTGGCGGAAGGCCCCCTGTCCTGACAGGGTATCCGGCACTGGGCGTCGCAAACACGCAAACCGCCTGATATCCGTGCCGCTTGGATTATTCTTGGATGTCCTCAACTGTGCAGCTTATCGCGATTGTTTCGGCTTTCAAAAATCGGCCGTTCTGAAACGTCGAACTTTCACTGACGCCTTTGGTCCAGTCCGACGAAAGTGTCAGTTTGCCCGTGCGTGTAAACCCGCCCACCATGAGGTTGTTGTAGGTCAGCATCTCCAAGCCATTCGCGTCGATTTTTATGGATGCCCTACTTACGTTGCCATTGGCGTCCCCATCTGTCGTTGTGCCGGTGCCTAACTTGGTGGTGGAAGTGACGCTCCGCCTTGCAACGTCAATCGTATAGGAGATTGGATAAGACGACTTTCTCATGGTCACCTCACCTTTTTTGCTCGCCACAGGCACGCCACGCTCAGCGATGCACCGAAGATTGATGGTCGACGCTGACGCTGGGGTTGATGCTGCGAAAATCGCAATGGCCAATATATGCATAGCCGTATGTTCTCAACGCTGCCCTTGAAGAAGCGGAGCTAGAATGAACGCTAGCACCTTATACCCACGCGGATGGCTTTGTTCTGAAACGAGAAGATATCTTTTCTCTTTTGGCGCGCTCCAAGCCCGCACCCGTGCGCCGTCTGGCCCTGTGCTTGTTGGACTTTCACCGCGCCGGGATGCCGGGACGCCCATTGATCGACCAGCGCTATCCCCTGCGCGAATGTCATCGCAGGTGTAGCTTGGACGGTGCAAACCCGAGGTGCGTCGGACACCATCACGATAACGTCCCCCTTAATAAGCGCAGGATGATTTCCGACCTTATCGCCTTTGAAGCCGTCAGCTTTGGCAGTTTCAGTTATCTTGGCAGCAGATGCGCCGGAAACGAGCGGCTCACAGTATCGAGTTAGGGCTGTCGAAGCGTCGATGCTTGGAGCAGCATAAACCGGGTACGACAACACACCTGCGAGATACAGCGCAGATGTTTTCCAAATTCGGTTCATGACAGCTCCGATGGATAAATTTTCTTCGCGCATAATGCTGGGTGGCTAAAGATGCGTTAAAGCCGCCAGCTTGAGGCTACGAGTTGCCGGAAAACACATGAATCTCAGGCAGTCGTCACGCGGCTCCGCCGAAAATCGGGCGCGTACGGATTGCGCGGTCCTGTGATCCCGTGGAATGTCCGAAAACCACTGTCGGATTGAGAAAGTGCCCGACAACGCCGGATGGGGGGGTTTCCGTCAGGGGGCATCGGCGCTGATCTGGCACCTGGCCGCGACCGCCAGCTTGGACCGGCGCGTTTCATGTGTTGTCCGACAGGGGAAACAAAGGGCATGAATTGCCCGCCGTTGGCATGTTAGGGTTTGAGGGTGCCGATAGACTGCAACCATTGCTCTACAAGTTGAGGCCAACGCCCGATCGGCAGCTTGGTGGGGCGAACGCCAAACGCATGGCCGCCTTCGGCATAGACATGTAGTTCGGCAGGGATGCCCGCTTCCTTGAGAGCTACGTAATAGGTCAGAGATTGTAACGCATTATCGACATTGTCGTTTCCAGCGTGAAGGAGGAATGTTGGCGGGGTGTTGGGCTGCGCCTTTATGTCGGGACGCAGTTTCAAATCTGTCGGATCGCGAGTAGCTCTGTCCTCGTCTTCGTGTGCCCAAAGATGGCCAGGATACAGGATGACGGCGAAGTCTGGGCGGCAACTCAACCTGTCCGCATCATCTACTGGCGTATAAGAGCGCGTTGCAAAATTGGTGCTCAATGCCGCTGCTAAGTGTCCCCCGGCAGAAAATCCTATCACGCCGATCTTGTGAGGATCAATCTGCAATTGCTTCGCGCGTTGGCGTATCAGCCCCATAGTTCGCTGGGCGTCCTGTAGCGCGGTGAACACCTTGGGATAATAACGTGCGCCATTCCGTATTGTCGGACCGGAGTCCGGCACCCGATATTTCAGCAGGATACAGGTCATGCCCTTGGACGTGAGCCAATCGCAGATTTCTGTTCCTTCCAAATCCATGGCCAGGAACTGATAGCCGCCGCCGGGAAAGACCACAGCCGCCGCACCGGTGTTTTGCCCCTTGGGCGAATAGATCGTCATAGTAGGCTTGCTGACGTCGTTTGCCCTCGGCCACCATTCCCGGCCCGGAGGCGGGCCAACCGATTCAGGTCTTGCGTTGGGCAGAGGATTGGGGACTGGCCCGGGCCATATGGCTTCTTGCACGTAGCCCGGCGCTGGCTCCCAGATGGTCGCGTCATTGTCGCTGGCGGTGGCGATTGGCGGGCTAAATATGGAGATAGCCGTGAAGATCGAGCCAAGTACCCCAAGGCCAACACATATTGATGTGGTCAGCTTTTTCATTGCTCGATCGTTTGTCCCTCACGAAAGGCTATGGATTGCAGGGTGACGGCTTTGAAATGGCAAGACAAGCCCCGGCTACCGCACGACAATCAGGTGATAGCCGCTATGTCGGGATCTGATGTAACCGGTCGTTCACGCATCAGTGCCGGAATGGCTTGAGTTGGTCGCGACCTGCCGGTTACCGGACGGTCCGCACCTGGGGACGCAAAATTGGTACCTGAATGGCAACTAAGGGTCGAAATCGGCGAAAGTGGGCGAACTCCACTGGTGTACGAACAACTGCAAAGATGACCCGACAGGACTCGAATTCGCGCCGTTTTCGCCGAAATTTTTTTTGGGGGCTTGTGTGGGGGCCTGTAGCTTTGCTCAGTGAATATTAGCTTTTTGATTCAAATTGATAGCACAATTATATGAGTCCTGTAAGCGCACCAGTCCCTCGGTTGGGAATCCCTGAAATCTTTAGCAAAAGTGCCTTTCGGCTGATGGTCGGGGGGTGTCTAGGGTCAGGATCCACTGATGTGGTGGGCGCGATGAGATTCAGGCTCCTTGAGGAGACTGGATTTGAGAGATTTGTACTGGCTGACGGACGAGCAGACGGCGCGGCTTGAGCCGTATTTACCGAAGAGCCACTGCAAGCCGCGAGTAGATGATCGACGGGTTTTGAGCGGGATTATCTTCGTTAGCCGCAAAGGGCTGCGCTGGCGGGATGCGCCGAAGGATTCCGGGCCACACAAGACGCTCTACAAGCGGTGGAGCGATAAGGGCGTGTTCCTGCGGATGATGGAAGGGCTGGTTGCGCCCCAGGCTTCCGAGCGCAACACGGTGATGATCGACGCGACCTATCTCAACCCGCAACGCACTACATCGGGCCTGGTGGTAAAAAGGGAATGCGAGCCGCCTGATCGGACGCACGAAAGGCGGCATGAACACCAAGCTTCATGCCGTGACGGACGCGAATGGTCGCCCGTTCAGCTTCTTTATGACCGCGGGCCAAGTCAGGGATCACGCCCTGCATCCTGGGCCGCAAATCCCGGAACACGGCCATCAAATATGACAAGCGCCGAAACCGCATAGAGATCATGTTCGGCCGCCTGAAGGACTGGCGGCGGGTCGCTACCTGCTACGATCGATGCCCAACCGCGTTCTTATCCGCCATCGCCCTCACCGCAACCGTCATTTTCTGGCTCTGATCGGTGAGTCCTGACCGCTAACTCCTTCGTCGTCCAAAATAACAGGGATTTTGGACCATTCAGAAGGGGGCAGATCAAATTTCCTTCCCAGATATTTCCCGCGACAGCCAACCATTCTCAGGTTGATCAAGCTTTGCGACATAACCTATTTGTTAACCAAGTCATATTAGCAGCCATAAACCATAATTGCCCCGCCGACAGTAAGCTGCGGTGGGAAAAGCAGGCAGGAACGGGGCGAATATTAATGCAGGTAGCTCTTTTGTGCGGCGGTCTGGGGACACGATTGGGCGAGGAAACGGTAAACCGCCCCAAACCCATGGTCGAAATCGGTGGCAAGCCGATCCTGTGGCACATCATGCGCTTCTATCGGCAATTCGGACATGACAGTTTCGTCCTGTGCGCTGGTTACAAGCAGGAAGTCATCAAGGATTTCTTCCTCAATTACGACAATTATTCCAATGACTTGCTGATCGATTTCGCCAGTTCCTCGGTTTCGTTGCTGGGCGGCGAGCGAGACAGGATCGACTGGAAAGTTGTGATCCAGGATACCGGCGAAGCGACGTTGACTGCGGCGCGCCTCAAACGGGCATTGCGCCATATTGAGGGTGATATCTTCATGGCCACCTATGGCGACGGGCTGTGCGATGTCGACCTTGATCAGCTACGCACTCATCACGAAACGTCGGGTAAACTCGCCACGGTAACCGCGGTGCGCCCCTCTTCCCGTTTCGGTGAACTGGGGCTCGACGGCGATTCTGTCACCTCGTTCGAAGAGAAACCGCAGACCGGCAAGGGCTGGATCAACGGGGGTTTTTTCGTCCTGCACCGTTCGATCTTTGAACGCCTGCCCGATGATCCCAATCTCACTTTGGAGGCCGACGTGCTCCAGCCGCTTGCGCGCGAAGGGCAGTTGTCCGTTTTTCGCCATGACGGATTTTGGCAGTGTATGGATACGCCGCGGGAAAAGCACTTGCTTGAGAATTACTGGAAAGCCGGGCGGGCACCTTGGAAAGTCTGGGCGTGAGCAAGAATTTCTGGAGCGGGCGATCAGTTTTCCTGACCGGACATACCGGCTTCATGGGCGGCTGGCTGGCTGCCTATCTGATCCATTGTGGCGCCCACGTGCACGGCTATGCGCTCGCGCCCAATACCGAACCGGCCTTCTTCGATGCGACCGGTCTTCCGAGCAGGCTTGCCTCGTCCGTTCTGGCTGACATCGGCGACCTTGATCAGCTTTGCCGTGTGCTCGACCAAGCCGCTCCTTCGGTCGTGTTCCATTTGGCGGCGCAACCGCTGGTGCGCTATGCTCATGCCCACCCGATCGAGACTGTCAGGTCCAACGTCATGGGGACAGCCAATTTGCTCGAGGCGGTTCGTCGCAACCCTGGGGTGAAGGCCGTTGCCGTAGTCACTACCGACAAGGTATATCGTAATCTTGAGCGCGCCGAACCCTATACAGAGGACGACGAACTTGGCGGGCGCGAACTGTATAGCGCCAGCAAGGCCGCCAGTGAATTCATCGTTGATGCCTGGCAGCACTCTTATCTGAACGAACAGGGCAAGGGCGTCGCCACTATCCGCGCCGGCAACATTTTCGGGGGCGGTGATTGGGCGGCGGACAGGCTGGTGCCAGATGCCATCCGCACTTTCTCGACCGGCCAGCCGCTGGTTCTGCGCAATCCGGCTTCGACCCGACCGTGGCAGCACGTCCTTGACCCGCTGCGCGGCTATCTTGTTCTTGCGGAAGGACTGGTGAACCAACCAAAGCAATATTCCGGCAAGTGGAATTTCGGTCCCGACGTGCAGGACTGTCGCCCAGTCGGCGATCTTGCCCACCTGCTCGCCGCTAGTTGGTCGGACGACGCGCGCGTCGAGACGCAAGCCAGTGACAGCGTTTTTGAAGAACGGTTGCTCGCGCTGGACTCGTCAAAGGCCGCCGACCGGCTGGGCTGGATCCCGCATTGGCCGCTGGAAACCGGAGTTGAAAAAGCCGTGCAATGGTATCGAGCCTATGCCGCTGGAGCGGACATGTGGGACGTGACGATCCGCCAGATCGAAGCCATGGAACAGGGGGGCGCGAGCGCATGACCGAGACTTGCCGCTTCTGCGCGACCAAGCTGACCACCACCGTTGCGGATCTCGGGTTGACGCCGGTATCAAACGAACTTCGCAATATTCGCGACGCTGCCGGGCGCGGGCAGACCTTCTATCCGCTCAAGGCGATGGTGTGCGAGGCGTGCTGGCTGGTCCAGCTCACCCGTGTCGAGATGCCCGCACACTTTACCGAGGACTATGTCTATTTTTCGTCGTTCTCAGAAAGCTGGCTGCGCCATGCGCGGGATTACGCCCATACCATGATTGCAGCACAGGCCCTAAACGGCGATTCCCTCGTTGTCGAACTGGCCAGCAATGATGGCTATCTGCTGCAATATTTCAAACAGGCCGGAATACCCGTGCTTGGCATTGATCCGACCGCAAACACTGCGCGCGCCGCGAAGGAAAAGCACGGTATTGAAACCGTGGTCGATTTCTTCGGTGTCTCACTGGCAGCAAGGCTGGCCTCGCAAGGGATTGCGGCAGACCTGATCGCGGCCAACAATGTCTTGGCGCACGTTCCTGATCCCAAGGATTTCATTGGCGGCATCCCGGCCATCTTGAAGCCAGGGGGCACCTTCACCATCGAATTTCCGCACATCTTGCGTATGCTTGAGAGCTGCCAGTTCGACACAATCTACCATGAGCATTTTTCCTACCTTTCACTGCTCACCGTTGAGCGGATGCTGGGCGCGTACGGCCTAGAGGTTTACGGCGTGGAGGAGTTGCCGACGCATGGCGGCTCGCTTCGCGTATATGCCAGCCACGAGGGGGCCGGGCTTGGCAGTGTTGAATTGGCCGTTGGTCTTGACCGGGTCCGGTTGGCCGAGAAGCGCGCGGGGCTCGACAGTGCGGCTACCTATCGGGGCTTTGCGAATGAAGTTGAGCAGCGCAAGATCGAACTTCTCGATTTCCTCATCAAGGCGAAGCGCGCAGGCAAGAAGGTGCTCGGCTACGGCGCGCCGGCCAAGGGCAGTACCATGCTCAACTATTGCGGGGTGGGTCCCGAACTGCTGCCATTCACCGTCGATCGCAGCCCGCACAAACAGGGGCACTATTTACCGGGCGTCAACATCCCGATTCTCGCACCTGAGGAATTGATCGAGGCACGGCCGGACTATGTCCTGATCCTGCCCTGGAACCTGCGCGACGAGATTGCGGCGCAGTTATGCCAGTTGCGCGACTGGGGCGGTCGCTTCGTTGTCGCTATTCCTCGGATAGAGATATTCTGATGCAGTTCACCGCGACCCCGATCGGTGGAGTTTTTGCCTTTTCCGGCGGGGTTCATACCGATGCGCGCGGCAGCTTCCAGCGCACCTATTGCAGTGCCGCGTTTGCTGAGCATGGTCTTGAGTTGGTGGAGGCTCAGGCGGCGATTTCGCGCAACACTGCAACTGGCACTTTGCGCGGTCTGCATTTCATTCCCGAGGCTGACGGCGAGGCGAAGCTTGTCCGCTGCATCGCTGGCCGGATATTCGATGTCGCGGTTGACCTCCGTCCCGCGTCGCCAACATACCTCCAGCATATCAGCGTCGAACTTGATGCCGCACGAGGTAATGCGCTTTACCTGCCGCGCGGTGTGGCGCACGGCTTCATCACCCTTCAGGATGACTGCGACGTCCTCTACCAGTTCAGCAGAGCGCATCGGCCAGGCGTTGAAATGGGCGTGCGTTGGGATGATCCCGATCTGGCGATCAATTGGCCGATGCCGCCCGTCGTTCTTTCCGATCGCGACCGGACGCTGCCCTTCGTCAAAGACTTGACCGGTGACTGACACGCGCTCCGACCGTATCCTTCTAACCGGCGCCACAGGTTTCATCGGGCGCCAGGTATTGAGAAATCTGCCCTCCGATGCGGATATCCACTGTACCACGCGCGAAACAGGCGGCGCTGATGTCGGAACCTGGCACAATATCGACCTGCGTAGTTCCGGCGCTTGCGCTGCGCTGATCGATACGCTCAAACCTGACATCCTGATCCACTGCGCCTGGACCACCGCACATGGTGCCTTCTGGCACGATCCCCAAAATGCCGCATGGCTCGAAGCGGGCATGGCCTTGTTCGATGCCTTCGTGCGACAAGGGGGCAGGCGGATCGTTGCCTGCGGCACCTGCGCTGAATATTCAGGTCATAGCACCGCTCCGCGCCGTGAGGATGAAACGATTGAGCCGGGGCAGATTCCCTTTCCCTATGGCCGCGCAAAATTCGCTCTGCTTCAACACCTGCGCAGCCTTGATGTAAGCCATGCCTGGGTGCGCATTTTCAACGCCTATGGTGAAAGCGAAGACCCGCGTCGACTGGTGCCGAGCGTGCTGCGCGCTCTCACTGCGGGCGAACCGGCCTTATGCTCCTCTGGCACGCAAATCCGTGATTTCCTCGACGTACGCGACCTTGGCACTGCCATTGCTCGCCTTGGCGCCTCCGATCTGGAGGGCGTCGTCAATCTTGGCTCTGGTGAGCACAAGACTATTGCGGAAATAGTCGAAACGCTTGGCGGCATTGTCAAACGCCCAGACCTTGTCCGGCTAGGCGCCCTGCGCGACCGCGAAGGCGAACCACATCTGCTGGTTCCCGACATTACGCGCCAGACCAAGGAACTCGGCTTCGTGCCCCGGATCACGCTGCCCCGTGGACTGGTGGATGCCGCAAAGGCTTCGTTAGAGAAAAATTAACCATAATTTTACCAATCCCGCGCAAGGAGTTTATATGACTAGCACCGACATAGCCTTCGCGCAGCAACGCAGCGAACTCGTTGCCGAACTCGGCTCGAACGAGACAATGGCAGATCTTACCAATCACTGGCTGGGGAAGGCGCAGGAACTCGGCTATTCCTATAACTTCGACTGGCTCGGCCTGCCGATTATTCAGTACCCGCAAGACATTGTTGCCATGCAGGAACTGATATGGAAACTGCGCCCTGAAGTTGTGGTGGAAACTGGTGTTGCGCGGGGCGGATCGCTGATTTTCTACGCCTCGATGCTCGAACTGCTGCAGACCTGCACCGCAACAAGCGGCGGGCGCGTGATCGGTATCGATATTGATATCCGCGAGCCTAATCGCAAAGCGATCGAGGCCCATCCGCTCTCGCGCCGCATCGACCTCGTCCAGGGATCGAGCATTGATCCCGCCGTGATCGCTCAGGTCGGCAAATTGGTTGGCGATGCCAAGCGCGTGTTGGTCTGTCTCGACAGCAACCACACCCACGATCATGTTCTTGAAGAACTGCGTGCCTATGCCCCGATGACCAGTCTGGGCAGCTATTGCGTTGTTTTCGATACCCTTGTCGAACATCTGCCCGATGAAGCCATTGGGGATCGCCCCTGGGGCCACGGCAATAATCCTTTGACCGCGGTGAAGGCATATCTGGCGGAAACCGATATGTTCGAAACCGACAACGCGCTGCACGACAAGCTGCAGATTTCGGTTGCCCGCGAAGGCTACCTCCGGCGCTGCAAGTAAGAGCAGGCAGGTGGCCGCCTTCACCGTAGCCATACCCGTCTACAACGGCGAACGATTCCTTGCAGAGGCACTGCGTTCGATCGCGGTGCAAAACCTTGATGGTGTGGAAGTGCTCGTCAGCGACAACGCCTCGACCGATGGCACCGCCGCTATCCTGGCTGAGTGGCAGGACCGCTTGCCCCTGCGCGTGATCCGCCGAACACAGACCCTGCCAATGCGCGATCACTTCAACGCGCTGCTGGATGACGTGACCAGCGAAGCATACATGCTGCTTTGCCATGACGACTATCTGGCCGACCCCGCTGCACTGGACCTCGCCCAGGCAGCGCTAAGCGACAATCCCGATGTTGCCAGCGTCTATTGCGATCTCGTTTACGTCGACGATCAGCGCCGTACACTGGCGCATCGTCGATTCTCCCGATCGGGCCGGTTCGATCCGGATGCCACGGGCAGAAAATGCCTTGCGAGCGGGCGCAACCTGTTCGGCATTCCAATCGCCATCAGGCGCAGCGCGCTTGGCGAAACGCGCTATGGTGACGATTTTCTCTATGCAATGGACATCGACCTGTCATGGTCACTGGCGTCCAAAGGCGGCGCTTTTCACATTGATCGGCCGCTGATCGCCAACCGCTATTCCAACGACAACATGACATGGAAGCTGCTCGGTACGACGCTGAGTGAATATCTGGGCCTCGCGCGCAAGCACGATAGTGCTCCCGGCGCCATTGGCCGGGCCCGTTTAGCGGCGGTCTGCCAGTTCGTCACGGCGCAGAAATTAGCCTTCCGCTATTATGCCAGGGCCAGAGCGTGGCTAGGCTAAGCGCACGGACCAATCTGGCCCGTGAGAGCGGCCAATTGCTGCGTTTCATCATTGTAGGAGCGGCAAACACAGCCATCGCCTTCGCGATCTACGCGGCGGGTATCGCGCTTGGCCTCGGCTATCAGTTTGCCAGCCTCGCAGCGCTGGTTGCCGGGATCTGCAGCGGCTTCGTGGCTCAGGGCAAGGTCGCCTTCCGTTCGCAACTGGATAGTCGCTTCGTGCCGTTCGTGGCACTGTGGGCGCTGCTCTATCTCACCAATATCCTGCTCATCGGCGCGCTCGCTTTCTTCGGGATCGATCTCTATCTGGCCGGCCTGCTTGCCGCCGTCCCGGTGAATGCGGTTTCCTTTCTGGCCTTGCGCACAGTGATCTTTGCGCCGCAACCGATTTCTCTCCAGCGCACGGCCCTGCTATGGCTGATAGGTCTTTTGTTCGTGGCGCGGCTCTACGTGGTCACGCATCTGGCGTTGAACTGGGACGAGTTCCTCAACCTCTCGATGCTCTACGATTTTCGCCGCGGCGAAATGACCGAAATCTTCCAGACTGCTTTCGTCCACCTGTTCCACTGCCTGCCGCTGGTCTCGACCAATGAGGTCGACCAACTCATCGCCGCCCGCTTCTTCACTCTCGGCTGCGCCGCTTTCACCAGTCTTGCCATTTTTCATGCCGCTCGCCGGTTCATGGCCATCGATCCGGCGCTTGTTGCAGTTATCGCTTACAACTGCTTCGGCGCGTCCTTACTCTATGGCACCGATTTCAGGACTGACACGTTAGCAAGTGCGGCAATGATCGGCGCGATTGCGCTGGCAACGCATCGGATCATGACCTGGCCACAAATGGTAGCCATGGGCATACTCATCGCCATCGGCGGCGCGCTGACGATCAAATCGGTATTCTTTCTTCCTTCCATCGGCCTGTTGGTGCTGGTCAACGTCTGGGCGTCGCGCGACTTTGTCCGAACCGCTAAAATCATCGCCGTCAGTGCGGCGATCAGTGTGGCCGTGCTTGGCCTTATCCTCGGCCTTCACGCTGCCAGCCTGGAGAAGACAGCATCGGCCGCCAGCTTTCTTGGACGCACCGGCGGTGCAACGCTGCTGACAGGCGATTACTCCGTCCTGTCCGTCTTTTGGCCTGCGGCAGTGCTAGGCAATCTCGGCTTTTGGGTGCTTGTGCTGTGTGGGGCCGTCGCGCTTGCCCGCAATGACCAGTACGACGCGAAGTTGGGCGGGAGCGATCGTCTGGCGCTCGCTGCCTTTGCGATTCCCGCGCTCGTCCCTTTGATCTACAGCGAGGTCTATCCCTACTTTCACCCATTCCTGATCGCGCCGATTTCAGTCCTGGCCGGTTTCGGTTATGCACGTCTGCGCTGCGTGACACGGACGGCCCTGCTGGTCCTGCTGCTCTTTGGCGCCGCCAGTGCGGTCTGGCACCGGATCGACAACGGGCTTGCCCAGCAGCGCGCGACGCTGGCGCTGGTGCACAGCCTGTTCCCCCATCCCGTGCCCTATATTGATCATACCTCGATGGTCTCATCTTTTCCCAAGAAGGGCTTCTTCATGAGCCGCTGGGGCGTGACCGATTATCGCAAGAGCGGACACCCGGTGATGGCCGCCACTGTGCGGAACGATCAGCCCGCCTTCATGCTCCAGACGCGTGCGCTCCTGGCGGTTGATCGGATCACGCCGGAAGACTCGCAGCGATCCGAATACGGCTTGTTCGGCGCCGACCTCGATGTCCTGCGCGACAATTATATCCGTTACTGGGGGCCGCTGTTCCTGCCCGGCAAAATGCTGACGGGCAGCGGGCGGACGCGGATCGAGATCGGCGGCGCTTACCGCGTGGAAGGCCAAGGTCGCCTGGTCGCAAATGGCAGATCCTATTCGGACGGCGAGATAGTCCGTCTGAACCCCGGCGAATATGCCTATGCCGCCGATGGTCCGCTTCGTCTCTTCTGGGCAGCTCCACCGCCGCCTGCAACACCGCCCCCAGCTAGCCTGTTTTCGGGCTGGTGATCCTCGAGAAGGCTTCCTTGGGGGGAATCCGGCTCGGGATCGACAAAATATAGTGGCCTGCGCTTCACCTCGTTGTGGATGCGACCGATATACAGGCCCACGATACCCAGCATCAGCAGTTGCAGACCGCCGAGCAAGGTCAGCACCAGCACGGTCGAGGTCCAGCCCTGCACAACATGATCGTTGAAGAACCAGCTCGTCAGGATGTATAGGCCGAACAGCAAGGCCAGGACCGAGATCGTCATTCCGAACCACAAGGCCAACCGCAACGGTACGTCGGAAAATCCAACCACCCCGTTTACGGCCAGCCGAATCATCGCGCGTAACGGATACTTGCTCTCGCCCGCGACGCGTTCGTCACGCTGGAACGGAACTTCTGTAGTACTGAAGCCCAGCCAGCTGATCATGCCGCGCAGGTACCGGTCCTGCTCCGGCATTCGTGCCAGAGCGTTGACGACCTTGCGATCGATCAGGCGGAAATCTCCTACGTCGAGCGGCATATCGACCGATGAGAGCCGCCGGATGAAGCGATAGAAAAGCGCCGCAGTGGTACGCTTGAACAAGCTTTCACCTGACCGAGCCACGCGCCGGGCAAGGACGATATCATATCCCTCGCACCATTTGCCGAGCAATTGCAACGCCACCTCTGGAGGGTCCTGCAAGTCAGCGTCCATCACTATTACCGCATCGCCGTTCGCGGCATCGATGCCGGCAGTAACCGCCGTCTGATGGCCAAAATTGCGGGACAGATTGACAATCCTGAACCGGTCATCCTGCGCCCGCATTTCACGCATGATCTTCAGCGAGCCGTCCTTGCTTCCATCGTTTACGAGAATGACTTCCGCCTTTCCCGCGACCTGATCAAGGATGCTCACCATACGTTGGTGGAGCAATGGCAGGGTGTCTTCTTCGCAATAGACAGGAATAACAAAGCTTACCAGACGTGCGTGCCTCACCAGTTTGCTTCCCCATCCTGTGTCCACTTCTCGGCCCTTACAGCCTTTGCCCTGCTGTACCAACAGGTCCAGAACATGGGGTCCAGATGATTGTTTCGAAAACCATCGACATCGGCCCTTCGCTTGATTTCCTTGTTTACCCTTTCCAGCGAATTGGTGGACGCGACCTGCGCCCAGTGGTCCTTCAGCAACGCCATGTAGGCAAGCACATCCTCGCCCGATCCGTCAGCAAAGGCAGGAGGGCTTTCCAGGAGGGCTCCGTCTCCGAAGGGTCGATAGATGCCCGGCACTTCGCGGCGGCCATCGGTGTTGACGCCAACGGCGACTATCGCCGCCGTCGAGACGATCCGCCCGCGTTCGCGGACCTCCTCAATCTCCAGATCCATCATACGCTCACCCGCGCCGGCGCATCTTGCACCGGCGCGGGTTGGGGCGTCGTCAGAATTTGTAGCCCAGCGTCATGCCATAGGTGCGCGGCGGCAGGTAGGTGACGCCGATGATGCGGCCGGTGGAGATCGCAAAGGTGCTGCTTTCGCGCAGCGTGTTGTTGATATTCTTGATCCACAGCGACGCCGTCACCGTTTCGGTCCGGTCGATCCAGCGCAATGATGCGTCGAACATCGTATAGGCGCGTGTGCCCTCCACCAGTCGCTTGAACTCGGTGAAATAGACATTGCTCTTGCCCGACATATCGCCGCTCAGCGTCATCGTCCCGGTTTCGGTCAGGATCGGCAAGTCGACCTCTATCCCGGCGCTATAGGCCCATGTGGGCGAATTGCGCGTGGGATTGCCGGCCAACTGGATGTTGCACGGCGCATTAGCGTTGAGGGCGCCGGGGCCGCACGGCGCGCCAAAGGCGGTCGGATCGGGATTGGTGACCGGGTTATAGGCGGGCTGCCCCGCCTGCGCGACGTTGACGGGGTTGAGCGGGTCGACCGTGATGAAATCGTCATATTTGCTGTCGGTGTAGGACAGGGAGCCGCGCAGGCGCACGCCATCCACCGGACGGGCCATCATGTCGGCTTCCACGCCGGTCGCCGACGTCTTGGCGGCATTTTCAAAGATGGTGGTAAAACCAGCAGGTCCGCCGCCGATCGTCTTGTTGATCTGCAAATCGTCCAGCTTGTAATGATAGGCGGCCAGATTGATCTGCAAGCGCCGGTCGAGCAGTTCCGCCTTTATCCCCAGTTCGTGGTTCTTCATCTTTTCCGGGCGCACGATCGTGGTGCTGCCCGCCGCATTTTCGCCCGACCCGGCCTTGAAGCCTTCGGAATAGGTATAGTAGAGCAGCAGGTCACGATTGGGCTGCCATTGCAGGCCGATTTCCGGGGTGAAGTCCTTGAACGTCTTTTCGCGGTAAGTGCCTTCGACCGTCGTCTTGCGCACCTGCGCCACGGCGGGGTTGCCATTGGCGGTCAGGATGATCGACGGGTTGGCGCTGTCGACCTTTTCATGGCTGTAGCGGCCGCCCAGCTTCAGCGACACGCCGTTCAGCCCAAATGCCTCCCCCATGTCGAAATTGAGCTGCCCGAAAGCGGCATAGGCGCGGGTGCCAAGGCTGGATTTCAGGCAGACGCGGTTGGGCGACGTGCCGGCCGGGAAGTTGCACATGGCCAGCGCTTCGGCCAGCGTCACGGAACCCACGGGCGCAGCGACATTGTCGACGAAGGTCGGCCGCGTCGCCAGCACGGTGATGTTGGACGCCAGATCGTTGGTCGAACTCAGGCCCACCTGATCGCGCGGGCGCTGCCGTTCGTGAAAATAATAAAGGCCGACCACGCCCTTCACGATGGCGCTGTCATATTTGAATTGCAATTCGTTGCTGAACTGCTGCGCGTCGATGGTGCGGGTCTGGATCGACGTCGAGTTGGGCAGGGTGGCGACCAGCGCCGACCCGTCGAGATCCTGGATCAGTTGCGTCCTGAAATCGCGATAATTGGTGATATTGCCAATGCTCAACGCATCGCTCAGCTCAATATTGAGCGTGCCGGTGACCGAATAGCTTTTGGTGTCGACCGAGGGCGGCTCGTCGCTGCCCAGATCGCGCGGTTTGCTTGCAAAGCCGCCCGTACCCGTCGGGGCCAGCCGGGGGACACCGGGAAAGGCGGGGCCGCGATAATGCACCGCGCCGCTATTGTCGTTCTGACGGAAATACTCACCCGACAGCAGGAAATCGACCTTGTCCGACGCGATCAACTGGATCTGCCCGCGGACCATATAGCGGAACAGGTCGTCGACATCGCTGCCGCCCTTGAACGGATTTCCGCCAAAGCCGTCCCGCGCCTCCACCTTGCCTGCCAGGCGGAAGCGAATCGCGTCGATGATCGGGCCGCCGACCGCGGCTTCGGCAATCATCGCGCTATAATTGCCATAGCCGATCCGGGCATAGCCGGTGAAATCGGCGGTCGGCTTGGCCGTGATGAGGTTGATCGAGCCGCCGACCGCGTTGCGGCCATACAGGCTGCCCTGCGGGCCGCGCAGCACTTCCACCCGCTCCAGATCGAACAAGGATGTCAGTTGCGCTTCTGCCCGCGCGACATAGGCGCCATCGACATGCAGCGCGACGCCGGTGCTGGACCCGGTGGTGGACGTATTGGCCCCCACGCCGCGGATGAACACCTTGGCCTGGTTGAAATCATTGCCGAAGGTGACGGATGGCACCAGCTGCTGGATGTCCTGCAGATTGTTCACCCCGGCATTGGCGAGTGCATCGCCGCTAACTGCCGACACGGCCAGGCTGACATCCTGCAAGGACTGGCTGCGCTTTTGCGCGGTGACGATGATGTCCATGCCGTCGGTCTGCGCCTGCGCTACGGGCATCAGCCCGATGCTGGAAACCGATGCGAACAAAGCGCACATCGCGCGTGCATTGATGGATGCCTTCAAAGCGTCTCTCCCTGGAACCGGACATCGTTGATTTGTGTCCCAGGAATACAATTAGCATGGTCGATATTGTCATACAATCGGCCCCATTACCTGTCTTTTGGGGAATGTGGCTTTTCGGCAACAATCGCTTCCAGCGCCGTCAGGATGGTCGGCATCGCTTGGCTTAACCCCTGTGCGCGCGCGCTGAACAACAGGCCGATCGTGCGTCGTGCGCCAAAATCGGCCAGCGCAGCGCGCACCATGCCCGGCCAGCTATAGGCCATTGGCATGACTGTCACGCCCAGGCCCGCCGCAACCATCTGCATCACTCGCTCGTCGTTGGTCGCGCGAAAGGCGAAATGCGGACGTACGCCACGATCGACGAAATAGCGACTTGTGACGGACAGCGCCTCGCAATGTCGCCGCACGATCATCACTTCGCCTGCCAGTTCCTCCGCCGCGACACACGCCCGACCGGCCAGATTGTGGCTGGAGGGCAGGGCCAGCCCATAGCCTTCCTGCATGATCGGTCGCGCGGCATAGCGATCCGCCCCGTCGCGCACCACCGTCAGCGCAACGTCGATCCGCTCCGCATCCAGCCGCGCCAGCAGTTCGCGCTCCGTCCCCGGCACCAGTTCCAGCGCCTGCGCGTCGCCGGGGCTGCAAGCGGCCACCGCCTGCGCCACCAGGGCGCCGGGAATGCTGGTCAGCAACCCGATCCGCAGCGGCGCGCCCTGCGTCGATCGCGCGCCCGCCTGTTCGGCCAGGTTGAATTCCCGCTCGATCCGCCGTGCATGACCCAGTAGCCGCGCGCCTGCCTCGGTCAGTTCCACTCGCTGGTTGCTGCGCAGGAACAGCGGCGCGCCGACCGTCTGTTCCAGCTTCGCGATGCCCACGGACAGGGTAGGCTGCGACACATGGCAATGCGCCGCCGCGCGGGAAAAATTGCCCTGGTCGACCACGGCCAGGAAATAGCGCAGCAGATAGCGTTCGATCATAGACAGAAACTATACACTAAGCACCGTCCTTTCAATTTTTCTCTTGGGCACGCTGGCGCTAGGATAGGGGTAATGGAGAGACGCCAATGACCGATTTCGATTTCGCCCTGGGTGAGACTGCGGACATGATCCGCGACAGCAGCCGCCGCTTCGCCAATGACCGCATCGCCCCTCTGGCCGCCCGGATCGACGCGGAGGACTGGTTCCCGCGCGCGCTGTGGCCGGAAATGGGCGAACTGGGCCTGCACGGCATTACGGTGGAAGAGGCCGATGGCGGCCTGGGCCTGGGCTATCTGGAGCATGTCGTCGCGCAGGAGGAAGTTGCCCGCGCGTCCGCGTCCATAGGGCTGAGCTATGGCGCGCACTCCAACCTCTGCGTCAACCAGATCCGCCGCTGGGGCAATGCCGAACAGAAGGCGCGCTACCTGCCCAAGCTTATTTCGGGCGAGCATGTCGGTTCGCTCGCCATGTCGGAAGCGGGGGCCGGTTCTGACGTCATGGCGATGAAGCTGCGCGCCGACAAAAAGGGCGACCGCTACGTCTTGAACGGCACCAAATATTGGATCACCAACGCGGCCGAAGCCGACACGCTGGTCGTCTATGCCCGCACCGGGGACGGCACGAAGGGGATCACCACCTTCCTCATCGAAAAATCCATGCCCGGCTTTTCGATCGGGCAAAAAATCGACAAGGTCGGCATGCGCGGATCGCCCACAGCCGAACTGGTGTTCGACGATTGTGAAGTGCCCGAAGAGAATATCATGGGCCCGCTCAACGGCGGGGCTGGCGTGCTGATGTCGGGGCTGGACTATGAACGCACTGTGCTTGCGGGCATCCAGCTTGGCGTCATGCAAGCCTGCCTCGACGTCGTGCTGCCCTATGTCCGCGAACGCCAGCAGTTCGGCAAGCCGATCGGCGCGTTCCAGCTGATGCAGGCCAAGATCGCCGACATGTATGTCGCCCTCAACAGCGCCCGCGCCTATGTCTATGCCGTCGCCAAAGCGTGCGACGCAGGCCGCACCACCCGCTACGACGCGGCGGGCGCGATCCTGCTGGCCAGCGAAAATGCGGTGAAGGTCGCGCTTGAAGCGGTGCAGGCGCTGGGCGGCGCGGGCTATACGAAGGACTGGCCGGTCGAACGCTTCATGCGTGACGCCAAGCTGCTCGACATTGGTGCAGGCACCAATGAAATCCGCCGCATGCTGATCGGGCGAGAGCTGGTCGGGGCATAGAATATGGTCGGGTCATGCTGTGACAACCTCGTCCGTTCGTTTCGAGCGAAGGTTGGTTTGACGGATCAGTTCTTGCCCACGAACAGGAACGCGACCCCCGCCATGATGCAGGCGAAGGCGGCGAAATGGCGCCAGTGCAGCGGTTCGCCCAGCACCGTCACCATGAACCCGCCGAAGATCAGCAGCGCGATCGCCTCCTGCGCGATCTTGAGCTGCCCTGCGGACCAGCCATGGGCAAATCCGATGCGATTGGCAGGGACCGCAAAACAATATTCGACCAGCGCGATGCCCCAGCTGATCAGGATGACCACAACGAGCGGCTTGGTCATTCCGCCTTTCAGGTGCCAATACCAGGCGACGGTCATGAAGAGGTTTGAAATGACAAGGAGAGCGATGGTGGGCATGAACGGCCTCGAACAGGGCAGGGGGAACCGCACTGCCACCACCGGGCGCGGGAGCGCAAGGGCATGAGCGCGCCGGTCCTCGACACCAAATTGTTCCCCGACAGCGAAGCCTTCCGCAATAACGCTGCGCATAACCGCGCGCTGGCGCAGGAATTGCGCGCCAAGGTTGCGGCGGCCTCAGCCGGCGGGTCCGCCAGCTCTCGCGACAAACATGTGGCGCGCGGCAAACTCCTACCCCGCGACCGCGTCGAGCGGCTGCTCGATCCCGGTTCGCCTTTTCTGGAAATCGGCCAGCTGGCCGCCAACGGCCTCTATGGCGATGATGTCCCCGGCGCGAGCCTGATCGCAGGCATTGGCCGCGTCGCCGGTCGGCAGGTCATGATCGGGTGCAACGACGCCACGGTAAAGGGCGGCACCTATTATCCCGTCACCGTGAAGAAGCATCTGCGTGCGCAGGAAATCGCGCTCGAAAACCGGCTGCCCTGCATCTATCTGGTCGACAGCGGCGGCGCGAACCTGCCCAATCAGGCGGAGGTATTCCCAGACCGCGACCATTTCGGCCGCATCTTCTATAACCAGGCCAACCTGTCGGCGCAGGGCATACCCCAGATCGCCTGCGTCATGGGCAGTTGTACGGCGGGCGGCGCTTATGTCCCCGCCATGTCCGACGAAACCGTCATCGTCCGCAACCAGGGCACGATCTTCCTGGCAGGGCCGCCGCTGGTGCAGGCGGCGACCGGCGAAGTCATCTCTGCGGAAGATCTGGGTGGTGGTGACCTGCATGGTCGCAAATCGGGCGTGGTCGATCATGTTGCCGATAATGACGATCATGCGCTCACCATCGTCCGCGACATTGTTTCGACCCTGCAATCAGACCGCAAGCCGGACCTCAATCTGCGCGAACCCCGCCCGCCCAAATATGACGCGAGCGACCTTTACGGCATCATTCCCGATGATGTCCGCGCGCCCTATGATGTGCGCGAAGTCATCGCCCGCATCGTCGACGCCTCCGAATTTCATGAATTCAAGCCGCTCTATGGCACCACGCTCGTCTGTGGTTTCGCCCATATCTGGGGCATGCCCGTCGCCATCCTCGCCAATAACGGCGTCCTGTTCAGCGAAAGCGCACAAAAGGGCGCGCATTTCATCGAACTCGCCTGCCAGCGACGGATACCCTTGCTCTTCCTCCAGAATATTTCCGGCTTCATGGTCGGCGGCAAATATGAGGCGGAGGGGATCGCCAAGCATGGCGCGAAACTCGTCACCGCCGTCGCCACCGCGCAGGTGCCCAAAATCACCGTGCTGATCGGCGGCAGCTTTGGCGCGGGCAATTACGGCATGTGCGGCCGGGCCTATCAGCCCCGTTTCCTCTTCACCTGGCCCAATGCCCGCATTAGCGTGATGGGCGGCGAACAGGCCGCATCCGTCCTCGCCACCGTCCACCGCGACGCAGGCAAATGGTCGCCGGAAGACGCCGAAGCCTTCAAGGCGCCGGTCCGCCAGAAATATGAAGAGGAAGGCAATCCCTACTACGCCACCGCGCGGCTATGGGACGATGGCATTATCGACCCCGCGCAAACCCGCGACGTGCTGGGCCTGGCCTTCGCCGCAACGCTGAACGCGCCGGTGGCTGAGAGGGCGCAATTCGGCGTGTTCCGGATGTGATGGGGGTGAGGCAGGACAACGCCATACCTCCCCGGAACGGGGAGGGGGACCGCCCGAAGGGTGGTGGAGGGGCATTCAACACCACCTCCGCGACGATCAGGATGGCAAGGCGCGAACGACGCTCCGGCAATCTTCCTGAGGTGATATTGTGGCGCGCGTTGCGCCAGCGCCCCGGCGGCTTCAAGTTCCGCCGCCAACACCCGATCGGCCCATACAGTCTGGATTTCGCCTGCCTGTCCGCACGGCTTGCCATCGAAATCGACGGCGAAGTTCATAATCGCGGCGATCAACCGGAAAGCGACTCCGTCCGCGATGCTCATATGCGCGGGCGCGGGTTCGACACAATTCGCATTCCCGCGAGAGAAGTGCTGCAATCGGTCGACATGGTCGTCATCGCCATTGTCTCCGCCTGCCGTGAGCGCCAACCCCTCCACCAGCCTTCGGCTGGTCCCCCTCCCCGTTTCGGGGAGGTAGAAGGACGCCTGCCATGATCCAATCCCTCCTCATCGCCAATCGCGGCGAAATCGCCTGCCGTATCATCCGCACCGCGCGTGCGATGGGCATCCGCACGGTCGCCGTTTACTCCGACGCCGACGCGACGGCGCTCCACGTCCGCTCCGCCGACGAAGCCGTCCATATCGGCCCGGCCCCGGTGCGCGAATCCTATCTGCTGGGTGACCGGATCATCGCCGCCGCCCTGCAGACCGGGGCGCAGGCGATCCACCCCGGCTACGGCTTCCTGTCCGAAAACGCCGAATTTGCGCAGGCTGTCATCGACGCGGGGCTGATCTGGGTCGGCCCCAACCCGTCCTCCATCACCGCCATGGGCCTCAAGGACGCGGCCAAGCAATTGATGCAGGACGCCGGCGTCCCCACCACGCCCGGCTATCTGGGCGCGGACCAGTCGCCCGCTCATCTGGCCGCGCAGGCCGACGCCATCGGCTACCCCGTCCTCATAAAGGCAGTCGCGGGCGGCGGTGGCAAGGGGATGCGCAAGGTCGACAGTCCCGCCGATTTCGCCGACGCACTCGCCTCCTGCCAGCGCGAAGCGGCGTCCAGCTTTGGCAACGACCACGTCCTGCTCGAAAAATGGGTCACCAACCCGCGCCATATCGAGGTGCAGGTGTTTGGCGACACGCACGGCAATGTCGTCCACCTGTTCGAACGCGACTGCTCGCTCCAGCGCCGCCACCAGAAGGTGATCGAGGAAGCACCCGCACCGGGCATGGACGCCGCCACCCGCGAAGCCATCTGCCAAGCCGCGGTCCGCGCCGCCAAGGCGGTCGACTATGTCGGCGCAGGCACGATCGAATTCATCGCCGACGGATCGGAAGGGCTGCGCGCCGACCGCATCTGGTTCATGGAAATGAACACCCGGCTTCAGGTCGAACATCCCGTGACCGAGGAAATCACCGGCGTCGATCTGGTCGAATGGCAACTCCGCGTAGCATCGGGCGAACCGCTGCCGAAGCGGCAGGAGGAACTGAGCATCAACGGCCACGCCATGGAAGCGCGGCTTTATGCTGAAAATCCGGCGACCGGATTTTTGCCCAGCACAGGGCGGCTGGAACATTTTTCCATCCCCCGTAGCCTTGATCCATACAGTTATATCGCGCCTTCTACTGGCAGTCTGGAAACGCTCAATTATTGCGGCTATCCGCGCATCGAAACGGGCGTCGAACAAGGCAGCGACATCTCTCCCTTTTATGACCCGATGATCGCCAAGCTGATATGGTGGGCCGATAGTCGCCGTGATGCGGCGCGCGGATTGTCTAACCTCGTCCGCCGCGTAGAGGCATGGCCTGTGCGAACCAATGCCACGTTTCTGCACGCCTTGCTGGTCGATCCCAACTTCACGTCAGGGGCGGTTCACACCGGGCTGATCGAGCAACTAGGTGAGGATGTGGTGTATGATCTGGAGCCGCCAGAGGGTCTGCTGGAGCTTGTCGCTGACGCTCTGGTTGATAGGTCTCTGCCAACGGAATTGAGGGGATTTCGTCTCAATGGGGTGCCTCAGTTGGCTGTTCGCCTCAAGGACCGGCAGAATGTCTTCAATGCGACAACCGGAGTCGGACGGGATGTAGTGCAGAGATTGCAGGACGCGGATTGGTTCTCGCTCACGCCGTCGGATGGCGCGATCTTGGCGGCAACTCAAGGGCAGACTTGGAAATTTGAGGTGGCCCGCACCGATGGCGCGGCCGCAGGCGCAGCCTCCGACGGCGCGATCCTCTCGCCGATGCCGGGCCGCATCATTTCCGTGTCGGTCGCGGCGGGTGACGCAGTGGTCAAGGGGCAGAAACTGCTGACGCTGGAAGCCATGAAGATGGAACACAGCCTCATCGCCCCCTTCGACGGCACCGTGGCCGAACTCAACGCCAGCGAAGGCGGGCAGGTGAGCGAAGGCGTGCTGCTGGCAAAGATCGAGAAGGCGGAAGGGTAAGGCGCGCATCACGCCCTCCCGCCGTTCGTTTCGAGCGAAGTCGAGAAACCCATGCGCGCCGTTTCTCGACTTCGCTCGAAACGAACGGGCCGTATGTCCTATTGGGCAGAGAGACGGGCAGCCCGCTGTCCTACCGGACTTCCATCTGCTATAACCAACTGTAATCGCTAAACTTTCGATTAAATCCCATCGTTCATATGGGCGAAGATCGAAAAGTTAGACCCAAAAAGGGGGCAAAAATGGCCGGACGCTATTTCGACCAGTGGACCATCGGCGACAGAATCGCTCATGACATCCGCCGCACCGTGACGGAGACGGACAATCTCCTCTTCACGACGATGACCCATAATCCCCAGCCGCTCCACCTCGACGCGGAAGCCGCCAAAGCCTCGGAATTTGGCCAGATTCTCGTCAACGGCACCTTCACCTTCGCGCTGATGATCGGCCTGTCGGTGGGCGACACGACGCTCGGTACGCTGGTCGCGAACCTGGGCTATGACAAGCTCGTCATGCCAAAGCCGGTATTCATCGGCGACACCATGCGCTGCGAATCCGAAGTCACGGACCTGAAGGAAAGCCGGTCCCGCCCGGACGCGGGAATCGTCACTTTCACCCATCGCCTGATCAATCAGCGCGACGAAATCACCTGCCAATGCCTGCGCATGGCGCTGCTCAAGAAGGCGACGGCCTGAGCGATGATCGGGCGGGTCATGGCCAATATTTTGCGCAAAAGACCGTTGCCAGCCCGATTTCCCTCGCCTATAGCCGCGCACATCGGGGCCTTAGCTCAGCTGGGAGAGCGCGTCGTTCGCAATGACGAGGTCAGCGGTTCGATCCCGCTAGGCTCCACCAATATTCCCGAAAAGCCGGATTTCGCGCAGCAGCGAAGTCCGGCTTTTCCCGTTTGTCCCCGGCTCCATTCTGGCGGCAATGGCCCTTCTCCGGTCGGCCCTGCCGCACTAGATCGGCAGCAATAGGGGGATCAGTCCATGTCCAACGCATCTTTCGCCATCACCGCCCATGACGTCGCCGATGCCGCCCGCATCATCGCGCCCGCCGCCATCATCACGCCCTTGCTTGAAAATGCGGCACTCAACGCATTGGCTGGCCGCCGGGTTTTCCTGAAGTTCGAGGGCGCACAGCATACCGGATCGTTCAAATTTCGCGGGGCCTATAACCGGCTGGCCCGGCTAAATGCGGTAGAACGTGCCGCTGGCGTCGTTGCCTGGTCATCGGGCAATCATGCGCAGGGCGTGGCCGCCGCCGCCCGGTTGCTGGGCATCCCCGCGACCATCGTGATGCCCGTGGACGCGCCCGCGATCAAGCTGGCCAACACCCGCGCGCTGGGCGCAGACGTCGTGACCTATGACCGCCATCGCGAGAGCCGCGAAGCGATAGCGACCCAATTGGCGAATGATCGGGGCGCGACGATCGTGCCCTCCTTCGATGATCCTCATATCATCGCAGGGCAGGGGACAGCCGGACTGGAAATATTGGCGCAGGCGGATGCGGCGGGCGCGTCGGTCGGCCAGATATTGGTGTGTTGCGGCGGTGGTGGGCTGACCGCCGGGATCGCGACCGCCGTGAAGGCGCAGTCGCCCGCCACCGCCATCTACAGCGTCGAGCCGAGCGATTTTGACGATACCGCCCGGTCGCTGATCAGTGGCGTGCGCGAACAGGTCGGGCCCGGTGCGCGTTCCATATGCGACGCCTTGCTCTCGCCCAGCCCCGGTGCATTGACCCTGCCGATCATGCGGGCGCTGGTGACCGCTGGGCTGACCGTCAGCGACGATCAGGTGCGCGATGCGATGCGCTTTGCCTTTTCGACGCTCAAGCTGGTGGTCGAACCGGGTGGCGCGGTGGCGCTGGCGGCGATGCTCGCAGGCCTCGCACCGCCATGCGACGGTGCGAGCGTTGTCGTCATGTCGGGCAGCAATGTCGATCCAGCCATGTTTGCGGAGATCATCGCCGGATGATCGAAGGACTGTCAGTGCGGTGCAGCCTCGCCACGCGCGGGCGGACGCTTCACCTTCCTGATCTGCCGGACGCCCAGCCATACCGTGACCAATGTGGCCGGCAACAGCGCGATGTTGATCCAGCCGGGCAGATGCGCGCCCTGGCGTTCCAGCGCTGCTTCAAGATGATGCCACAGGCCCAGCGCATAATAGCTGATCGCGACGACCGACAGTCCCTCGACCGTATGCTGCAAGCGCAGTTGCAGGCCAGTGCGCCGGTCCATCGACGCCAGCAAATCGCGATTGCGCCGCGCCAGCGCGGTGTCGACGCGCGTACGAAGCATGGCGCTGGTCCAGGCGGTGCGTTGCGACAGGTCCTCCAGCCGCCGGGTGAAGGCGTCGCAGGTACGCATCGCCGGGAGCAGCCGCCGTTCGGTAAAATCGTCGAGCGATCGGAACCCCCGCACCGTCGCCATGTCGAGCCGCCGGATGCGGTCGAAGCAGAGTTCGGCATAGGCGTGCGTCGCGCTCATGCGATAACGGGTGTGGGCGACGATCTGCGCCAGTTCGGCGCTGAGCGCGGACAGTTGCGCCAGCACGCTGTCGGCGTCCGCGTCCTTTTCCGCGACGCGCGCCGTGATATTGGTCAGCCGCTGCTCCAGCGCGGTGACGACCGGCGTCGCCCGCTGCGCTTCGGGCAGGCCCAGCAGCGCCATCTTGCGATAATTGCCCAGTTCCTGAAGCCGCTGAATCAACTGCGAAGGCTCCGCACCGGCCAGCCCATTGTCGCGGATCAACAGGCGACCAAAGCCATTGGCGTGCAGGCGAAAGTCGCTCCAGATGCGGGCGCGGCCCTGCGCCACGTCGGAAATGATAAGGTCATCGGTCGCAAAATGGCTGGCGATCATGGCGTCGGACGGGGGCGTCCTGACCAGCGCGATCTGGGTCGATCGGATGATCCGCCCCGGCAGGCCAGCGATCCACTGTGCCGTCGCGGCAAAGGGCGTCAGGTCGAAAGGGTCGCCATCGCCGTCCGCGATGAAGCTGTACGTCATGAATTCGGTGTGACGTTCGCAGGAAAATTCCAGCATGCCAAGGCGGCAGGTCAGGAAGCGGTCGCCAGTATCGGCGGTGACGCCATGGGCCGCGAGCAGCGCGGCCAGCGCCCCGCTGCTCTCGCGCGCTTCGTCCTCATCCACCAGCAGGACGAATTGCAGCAGGCGGGCCGGGGCGGACAGCCGGGGCATGGTACGCACATGCATTTCCTGCGACAGGGGCGCGCGCAGGGGATGATCGCGCAGTTGAAGCGCCGTGAAAGGATCGTCCCGGTGCTGCGCGTCGTCGGTCATGTTTTTGCTCCCCCTGATCGGCTTCTAGTCTGACAAAAGGCGCCCGCGCAATTGGATCATGCCAAAGGATGAGAGGCGATGGCCAGCGCCGTCAGACGCGCCGGGCAATGGCGCCCGCGGCCCAGCCCATGCCGACTGCCAGCGCGATGGCGGTCAGTCCGTAGAGGAAGGACCATTTTTCCGCCGCAACGGCCATGAACTGTTCAAAGCCGGATTTGCGCACCGTAATGTCGCGGACGGCGGCGGCGACCACGCGCCCGTCCTGCACCAGAAAAGTCTCCGCAGTATAATCGCCCACGATCACACGCGCCGATAGCGGCAGGCGCGCCCGGTACAGCACGCCGTCACTGATTTCGACCGTGCCCGGCCGTTCGACGAACAGGCCGGATCGTTCGCGCAGATCGACCAGCCCTTCCTGGAACCGGCTGATTTCCGCGCTGTCGTTGAGCGAAGATGGCGACAATTGCAGCTTGTCGACGCCCAGTTCATATATCGCGGCGGTGCGCTCGTCGACGATGCGGTCGATCGGGCGGGACGATGCCATCGCGTAGAAACTGGGCGCTGACCGGAAGCTGGCGCGATCGGCATTGACCCAGATGCCGGCCACCTTCTGTTTTTCGCGCATGGTGATCGACTGTTCCGGCCCCTTGAGCACCACGACGATATCGGCAGGCTTTTCCGGACGGTTGCCATCGGGATAGACGATCGCGCCGAACAGCAGCAGGTCAGCGCCGGTGAAACTATACTGGATATCGATGTCGCGCTGCGACACGTCTGGCACCAGTTGCGGCGCAGTGGCCGCGCCGAGCAACAGGACCGGCGCCAGCCGCCAAAGGTCACGCCGCCGCATCAGTTCAACTCTATCGTGAAGATTTCATCGGGCCGCCAGCCCAGCCCCAGCGCCATGCGCGCAGCGACCAGCAACACGATCAGCGCCAGCAACACGCGCAGATATTCGGGCCGGATCGTCATCGACAGCCGCGTGCCGACCTGCGCGCCCGTGACGCTGCCGATCAGCAGCAGCATCGCCAGCACCAGATCGACGGCCTTGGTCGTCATTGCGTGCATCATCGTCGTCGCCATGGTGACGAACAGGATCTGGAACAGCGATGTGCCCACCACGGACTGGGTAGTCATGCCCAGCAGATAGAGCATGGCTGGGACAAGGATGAAACCGCCGCCCACGCCCAGCAGCATCGTCAGGATGCCGGTTGCCATCCCCAGCAGCAACGGGGCGAGCGGCGAGATATAGAGGCCGGAACGATAGAAGCGCCAGCGCATCGGCAGCGCCGCGACGAGCGGGTGGTGCCGCCGCTTGCGCGCCTGCGGACGCCTGCCGGTCTTGAGCGCGATCAGCGCCTGAATCGATTCCTTGGCCATCAACAGGCCGATGCCGCCCAGCATCAGCACATAGAGGATGCCGATGACCGTATCGATCTGCCCCAGATATTGCAGCAGGCGAAAGATCAGCACGCCAAGCCCGGCGCCGACCACGCCGCCGGCGATCAGGACGCCGCCCATGCGAAAATCGACAGTGCCGCGCGATATATGGGTGAAAACACCCGATACGCTGGCACCGGTCACCTGCGACGCGGCGGATGCGGCGGCGACGGTGGGGGGGATGCCGTAAAAGATGAGCAGGGGCGTCGTCAGAAAACCGCCGCCGACGCCGAACATGCCCGACAGCAGACCCACGATCCCGCCCAGGCCAACAATGACCAGCGCGTTCACCGAAAGATTGGCGATGGGCAGGTAAAGATCCATGGCCCGACCGGGGTAGTGGCAAAATGTGTCGAGTGAAAGCGCGCGATGCGCCCAGCGTCAAAAATCCGCAGCCAGGGTGATCGCAAGGCCGGACGAGGGCGCGGCGCGACCGGCAATGCGTTCCCGCCATTCGACCGCAATGCGGGCGGGGATGTTGGGCAATGGCAATCGAATCTGCATTTCCGGGCCAATGTCGACACGCTCGACGCCCGGCTGCGCTCCGCCGGACAGGGCCGCACCGATTCGCAGCCTTGTCGTGTCGATCGGGGCTAGCAGTGAGAGTTTGCCGTCGATGAAAGCGTCGCGCTGGTTCAGCCCGACCATGCCTGCCTGCGCATAGGCTTCCGCCTCCAGCCCGCCTCCGACCCGCGTGGGGCCAAAGCCGCCCACGGCCATGATCGCCATCGCGTTGCGCGCTCGCTTGTCCAGCGCGATCCGGCGTTCGACAGCCAGGCTGACAGGGACGGTGCGCGCCGGCTGGATCGCAAAGCCGATTGCTGCTTCCGGGGCAGCCGGGCGCTGGAGCGCACTGGTCGCGCGGGCATAGGCGACGGTGCGGATCGGGGCCGAAGGGGTCAGGTCATAATCGACGCGCAGGCCAGCCTGCGACGCGCCCAGCCGACCAAGGGCGGCATCAGTCGGTGACGTGCCATTGTCCCGCCACAGCATCCATGCGCTGCCATGCCAGCGATCCGGCCGTGTCGACGCCGAGCGCAACAGCGGCGCGGGGGAGGGAGTGCCGTAATTAGCATCCGAATCGCTCGCATAGTGGCGGTTGGCAAAGGCCATGGAAAAGGCGATGAAATTCAGCAGGTCGACCGGCATGGCGTCTTGGACGCGGGCGTAGGTCGGGGCTGGACCCTTGGCCAGGACCGGGTGGAGACGGGCATTTGCCATGACCGCGACGGCCGGCGGGGGCACAAGGGACGCCATCTGGACTGTCCAGGTCTTGTGCGGTGAAGGCATGGTCAATTCGGGGGCATTATTCCCCGACCTTATGGGTTGCGACGCTGGCAGGCGCGTGGTTGCCGATGCCGCGAATTTCTGGTGGGCTATCAATGGCAGTGGTGGTTCCGGCTGGCTCCACAGCCGGATCGCGATCCAGCCGACCATCAATAGCCCAAAGAAACGGAGTGGACGGCCACTGGCGGTTGCGATCATGGATCGGACTGCATGTCGGGAAAGCGATGCTGGGTCTTGTCCCAGGCAAGCGGACGGCCCAGCAAGGACCGCACATATTGGAAGATGGCGCGCCGCGCCGCGAGTATGGCGATGAGATTGGCGATGAAGGTGCGCGGCACTGCACCAAAGCCGTGACGCCAGCCATAAGCCTGCCCCACGAACAGCACGCGCATCAGGCCGCGCCAACTCATCAGCCCGACATTGATCCACAGGAGCGCCACGATCATGGGGGACAGCGGCCGCGGCGGGATTGGCAGGACGAGGCTGATGAGCCAGAGCATCCCCCATAGAGCGATCGTCAGATAGGCGGCGAACAGGACAAAGGCGGACAGGGCTGCGCGCCGATCGCGCAGGCGCATCCACCATTCTAACGGTCCGCCGCGCCAACCCATCCGGTCCCATCCCGCCAGAGAAATGCCCACGATCCAGCGGGCTTTCTGTCTGACGGCGCTGTCGATCGTGTCCGGGAAATATTCGCGGGTCGCAACCAGTTCGCCGTCTGCGTCGCGCATCCGGACGAATATGCCGCGCCCGCCATTGTCGCGAATCCGCAAGCCGGCTTCATAATCCTCCGTCAGCGATGACGGATCGAACGGACCATGGCCTGGATCGCGGGCGAGCGCTGCAAGCGTGTCCCGCTCGAACGCGCAGGCGACCCCGGCGGATGGCACGGACGCGCCCAGCGCTTCGCGTATGGTCAGATATTTCCCATGGCTTTCTGCGAACTCGTCGCAATAGTGATTGGCGATGGCGCGGGAGAGCCAGTTGCCTTGGCCCGGCAGCGGCAGCACGGGCAATTGCACCAGTTGGAACCTGTCGATCATCACGTCGAACAGACGAATCTCATCGGCATGGACGACATCCTCTGCATCGTGGAGCACTATCGCCTTGTAACGGAATCCTTCGCGCGTCTCTTCGTCCAGCATCGCCTGCCATAGAAGATTGAGGCAATCGGCCTTGGTCGTGGGACCGGGATGGGGGGTGATGCCCAGCAGGATGCGCGGATCGCCCTGCGCAACGGCGGCGATGGCGTCGATCGTCGCGGGGTCGTTGGGATAGGCGCCGACGAAAATGCGATAATCCGCATCGCCCCAGCGCCCCAACGCATGGCGCAGCATCGGGCCGATCACGTCCGCTTCGCGCCAGGCGGGAACGAAAATGGCGATACGGCCGGGATTGGGCGATGGTGGCAGGGTTGCCGTCGTCATACGGTCATGGCGACCATATATGAACAGATCGCGCCATGCCTTGCGCGCCAGGAACAGCAGGTCGATCAGAAAATCGTCCACACCGCCGATGGCCAGTCCAACGGCGGCAAATAGCAGGATTTCATGATGAAGGAGCGCAAGGCCAGCGACCAAAATGTCCCCCAAAGCCTTGACCCCCATGCCTCGACAGGGGAGAGGATGGCATTGGTGTCAGCCGCTTCCAAGTCTTTTGCGCAAATTGCGCAAAAGGGAGGCAAAAAAACAGGAAGATCGAAAGAATGACAAAGCCACGCCCATCAGTATTACGCGAATTCCTTGCCAGTCAGGCGGGCAGCGCTGTGTTGCTGATGATCGCGGCGACGCTGGCCATGGTTCTGGCCAATCTGCCGGGTGGCGGCGGTCATCTCTATCACGACCTGATTCATGCGCAGCTTGGACCGGAACTGACCCCGAAGCTGGGGCCGATGACCGTTCATCTGTGGATCAACGATGGGCTGATGGCGATTTTCTTCCTGCTCGTCGGACTGGAGATCAAGCGGGAGTTTCTGGATGGCGGGCTGTCGACATGGGAGCGGCGGCGGCTGCCGATCATCGCCGCCGTTGCGGGCATGGTCGTGCCAGCGCTCGTCTATCTCTTGGTAACAGGTGGACAGCCGGAACTGGCCAATGGCTGGGCGATCCCTGCCGCGACCGACATTGCCTTTGCGATCGGCGTGCTGGCGCTGCTGGGTAATCGCGCGCCCGCCTCTCTCAAGCTGTTCCTGACGGCGGTGGCGATCGTTGATGATATGGGCGCGGTGGCGATTATCGCGCTGATCTATACGCAGGGTCTCGATATGGCCGCGCTTGCCGGGGCGGCTGCGGTGCTGGTTGTGATGTTCGGGTTGAACCGGGCAGGGGTGAAGTCGCTGATCCCCTATCTCATCGGGTTCGTGCTGTTGTGGTATTTGATGCTGCTGTCGGGCGTTCATGCGACGGTCGCTGGCGTCCTGGCCGCCATGACGGTCCCGATCCGCTGCACGCCGGGCGCGCCCGATGCGGAGGACAGCCCGCTGCACAAGCTGGAACATGGCGTGCATCCCTGGAGCGCCTATCTGATCGTACCGCTGTTCGGCTTTGCCAATGCCGGGCTGGCGTTGAACGCGCAGGTGTTCAGCGCGTTGCTGGACCCCTTGCCGATGGGCGTGGCGCTGGGCCTGTTTCTGGGCAAGCAGCTCGGCATATTTGGCAGCGTCTGGGCCGCGGCGCGACTGGGCATAGCGGAACGGCCGAACGGCGCGAACTGGGCGCAGATCTATGGCATGGCGATGCTGTGCGGGATTGGCTTTACCATGAGCCTGTTCATCGGCGCGCTTGCCTTCCCCGGATCGGCGCTGCTGGTCGAAGAGGCCAAGGGCGGCATCTTGATGGGGTCGATCGCCTCGGCTCTTGGTGGCTATGCCCTGTTGCGTTGGGCTGCGCCATCGCTGCGCTAGGTCGGTTCGCCAAGCCGATGTTCCTGTGCTATACCCATACTCGCTGCATGGCTGCGCGCGTCGCGCCATGCCGCCAATAATCGACCAATTCTTCTAGTCGCGATACCGGAGGAGGGCGAATATGAGTATGGAGACGGACATCAATTATCTGCTGCACCGTCAGCAGATCTCGCTGATCAAGGCGCAGGCCAGCCCGTCACGCGAAGGACGCATCGCCTATGAAGATATGGCGCAGCGCTACATCGAACAGGTCGATGCCTATCGGCAGGAAAATGAAAGGCTGATCGTCCGCGCCCATTGATGGTGCGGACGTCAGCGACGCTCCAGCAATCGCTCGATCGCGAGATGATGAGTCGCGTCGTCGCCACATTCCTTTTCCAGCACTGCCTTGATCCGCTGCAATTCGGCTTCGGTCAGATGTTCGATGCCGATAAAATCGTTGCGCGCATTGTCCACGGCGCGGATCAATTCGTCCAGCTTCGCCTGGATCGCTGATCCGTCCCGATTTTGCGCGTTCTGGATCAGGAACACCATCAGGAATGTGACGATGGTGGTGCCGGTGTTGATGACCAGTTGCCAAGTGTCGGAATAATTGAAGATCGGACCCGTGGCGACCCAGACCAGCACGACGGCGCTCGCCAGAATGAAGGCCAATGGTTGTCCGGCCCAGCTGGCGACCCGGTGCGACAGGGCGGCGAAAAATCTGTCCATCATGCTCTATTCCTTGGCGCGCCGCGCGGCGTGCATTTATGCTGCGTTCAGGCGCTAGTTGCCATGAAGCGCGCATGACAGCCATCGCTTTTCGCGCGCTTGCCTGCGCTCTCACCGCATCCCTGCTGGCGTCCTGTGCCACTGTTTCGCCCGAATCACGTCTGCGTGCCGGGCTGGTGGAAGCCGGATTGTCGCCCCGGATGGCGGGCTGCATGGCCGAACGCATGGTCGACCGGCTCAGCCTGACGCAGTTGCGCCGGCTCCAGTCGCTCGCATCGCTCCGCAAGTCTCACATGGGCGAAATGAGCGTGGATCGGTTCCTCTATAAGGTACGCGCGCTGGAGGATCCGGAGATTTTTCTGGTCACTAGCAAGGCAGCGATCAACTGCGCCCTCTAGGCGTTATTTTGCAATAATCCGCGCTGACGCTTCGCAAAGGTTTTGCAATTTTGCAAAGTCGTTTTGCGAAATCACTCTGGCCCTGCAATCCTGTCTGTGCTTTAGCCGTCGCCATCACGGTTCGATGGAAAAGGACGGCACGCTCCATGAATATTCATGAATATCAGGCGAAGGAACTGCTCGCGAAATATGGCGCGCCGATCGCCGCCGGTTATGCCGCTTTCTCGGTCGAGGAAGCTGTCGAGGCCGCCAAGAAGCTGCCCGGACCGCTTTATGTCGTAAAGTCGCAGATCCATGCCGGTGGCCGCGGCAAGGGCAAGTTCAAGGAACTGCCCGCCGAAGCCAAGGGCGGCGTTCGCCTCGCCTTCAATCTGGATGAGGTCAAGGCGCACTCGGCCGACATGCTGGGCAACACGCTGGTGACGATCCAGACCGGCGACGCGGGCAAGCAGGTCAACCGCCTCTACATCACCGACGGCGCCGACATCGACAAGGAATTCTACCTTGCCCTGCTGGTCGATCGCGCCAGCAGCAGGATCGCGTTCGTCGTATCGACCGAAGGCGGCATGGATATTGAGGAAGTCGCCCATTCGACCCCTGAAAAAATCCACAGCTTCTCCGTCGATCCGGCGACCGGCTTCATGCCGCATCATGGCCGTTCGGTGGCTGCCGCGCTGGGCCTGACCGGTGATCTGGCCAAGCAGGCGTCCAAGGTTGCAGGCTCGCTCTATGCCGCCTTCCTGGACACCGATGCCGAGCAGATCGAAGTCAATCCGCTGGCGCTGACCAAGCAGGGCAACCTGCTGGTGCTCGATGCCAAGGTCGGTTTCGATGGTAACGCCATGTTCCGTCACAAGGACATCGCCGAATTGCGCGACCTGACCGAGGAAGATGCGGCCGAAGTCGAAGCATCCGAATATGACCTCGCCTATATCAAGCTGGACGGCAATATCGGCTGCATGGTCAACGGCGCTGGCCTGGCGATGGCGACGATGGACATCATCAAGCTGAACGGCGAATTCCCCGCCAACTTCCTGGACGTCGGCGGTGGCGCTTCGAAGGAAAAGGTAACCGCAGCGTTCAAGATCATTCTGAAGGACCCGGCGGTCAAGGGTATCCTGGTCAACATTTTCGGCGGCATCATGAAGTGCGACATCATCGCCGATGGTATCGTGGCTGCAGCCAAGGAAGTTGACCTGTCGGTCCCACTGGTGGTTCGCCTGGAAGGCACCAATGTGCAGCAGGGCAAGGACATTCTCGCGGCTTCGGGCCTGGCCATCGTCCCGGCGGACGATCTGGGCGACGCAGCACGCAAGATCGTCGCAGAAGTGAGGAAGGCAGCCTGAGGCCGCTTTTCACCTGAACTGACACCATTTGGGTGCGGGTAGTCCGGTTTCGGGCTGCCCGCGCCCGTGTTGGCATTTATAATGGAGGATGTTGAAATGAAGATCCTTGTCCCCGTGAAGCGGGTGATCGACTATAACGTAAAACCGCGCGTCAAGGCGGACGGGACGGGTGTTGATCTGGCGAACGTCAAGATGAGCATGAACCCGTTTGACGAGATCGCGGTCGAAGAAGCCATCCGTCTGAAGGAAAAGGGCGTGGCGACCGAGGTGATCGCGGTGTCGATCGGCGTTGCCAAGGCGCAGGAAACGCTGCGCACGTCGCTCGCCATGGGCGCCGACCGGGCGATCCTGATCCAGACCGATGACGAGGTCGAGCCGCTGGGCGTGGCCAAGCTGCTCGCCAAGGTGCAGGAAGAGGAAGGCGCTGGCCTGATCATCCTGGGCAAGCAGGCGATCGACGATGACAGCAACCAGACCGGCCAGATGCTGGCGGCGCTGCTGAACCTGCCGCAGGGCACTTTTGCATCGAAGGTAGAGGTTGAAGGCGACAGCGTGTCGGTAACCCGCGAAGTCGATGGTGGGCTGGAGACGGTCAAGCTGTCCACCCCCGCGATCGTCACCACCGACCTGCGTCTGAACGAGCCGCGCTATGCGTCGCTGCCCAACATCATGAAGGCGAAGAGCAAGCCGCTCGCGCAGAAAACACCGGCCGATTATGGCGTCGACATCGGCGCACGGCTGGAAACGCTCAAGGTCGTCGAACCGCCCAAGCGCACCGCGGGCGTCAAGGTCGCCGATGTCGATGAACTGGTTGCCAAGCTCAAGGCTATGGGAGTTGCCGCATGAAAACGCTCGTTTGGGTCGAACATGACGGCGGTGCCGTCAAGGATGCCACGCTTTCCGCCGTCACGGCAGCGGCAAAGCTGGGCGAAGTGCATTTGCTGGTCGCTGGCGAAGGCGTCAGCGCGGTTGCCGAGGAGGCCGCGAAGATTGCGGGCGTTGGCAAGGTTCATGTCGCTGATGACGCGGCCTTTGGCCATGCACTCCCCGAAAATATCGCGCCGCTGATCGTGGAACTGATGGGGCATCATGATGCCTTCGTTGCGCCCGCCACCAGCAATGGCAAGAATATCGCGCCGCGCGTTGCCGCTCTGCTCGACGTCATGCAGATCAGCGACATATTGTCGGTCGAGAGCGAAGACACGTTCACCCGGCCAATCTATGCGGGCAACGCGATCGCGACGGTCAAGTCGAAGGACGCCAAGAAGGTGATAACCGTGCGTGGCACGGCGTTCGACAAGGCGTCGCGGGATGGCGGATCGGGAACGGTGGAAGCCGTGAGCTCGACTGGCGACAAGGGCATGTCGTCCTTCGTGGGTGCGGAAATCGCCAAGCTGGAGCGTCCTGAACTGACCAGCGCCAAGATCATCGTGTCGGGTGGCCGCGCGCTCAAGGATGGGCCGACGTTCGAGGAAGTTATCTTCCCGCTGGCGGACAAGCTGGGCGCGGCTGTCGGCGCGTCGCGCGCGGCGGTCGATGCAGGCTATGTGCCCAACGACTATCAGGTCGGGCAGACCGGCAAGATCGTCGCCCCGGAAGTCTATGTCGCGGTCGGCATTTCCGGAGCGATCCAGCATCTGGCCGGCATGAAGGACAGCAAGACCATCATCGCGATCAATAAGGATGAAGACGCGCCGATCTTCCAGGTGGCCGACATCGGCCTGGTCGGTGATCTCTTTAAGGTGGTGCCGGAACTGACCGGCAAGCTGTAATCGGGCAAACGCCAATGAAAAAAAAGGGCGCGGGTGGAAAATCCCGCGCCCTTTTTGATGTTATTCGCAGCTTACGTCGTTCCGATCGATGGCCCGTCCGGCAAGGGCGCCTGCGCCGCCGCCAAGGATCGTGCCGAGCGTCTTGGAACCGCCCGGAGCAATGACATTGCCCAACACGCCGCCGGCAATCGCACCGACTATCGTGCCGGTCGTGCCGTCGTCGCGCTTGCAATAATAGCGGCCATCGCGATCACGGTAAATCTGTTCGTCATCGCGGATCGGACGGCGCTGGTAACGGGGCGGACCGCGGCGATCGCCGGGGCGGTCATAACCATAGCCTCGGTTTCCGCCACCATCCGATACGCATGCGCCCAGCGGCAGCATCGCGACCATGGCTATGGCCAGGAGGGGTTTGCGCATCACGACACCAGCGGACTGGTGTTGTGGTTCACCTGCGTCACCGGCTTGCTGTCGGCGACGCGCTGGTCGGACAGGTCGGCCTTGGCCTGATTGTAGCGGGCGACGAGATCGTCGCGGAACTGGTCAAGCTTGCCGTCGTCATACAGCTTCTTGCCGACATAGCCGGCGATAGCGCCGAAAATCAGGGTGCGGATCATGGAGTGGCTCCTTTGTTGGTGTCCAAGATGTCGGCCGATCAACGGGCGGCGACGCCATGGGTTCCGGCGGTGCGGGCAACAAAGAGAGCGGGAAAGTTACTCGGCCTCGTCGGACAGCCGTTCGGCGCGAGCGTCGGCAGCGGCGGCTTCCCGGCGGGCGCGGGCCGTGTCGGTCAGATCCTGACGTTTGGCCATTGCCAGCCAGGCGGCTTCGGCGCGAAGGCAGCGGTCGCGGACATTGCTGAGCGTCGCGGCGTCAGCATCGGAGCGGGCTTGCGCGGCGAGGCTATGATAGTCGGTAACGGCCATTTGGCTCTCCTTGATGTCAAAGGATGAATGGGCCGGGCGCGAAGGAAGACCCCCGCGCCCGATCCGGGCCGTCTGAATTATTCAGCGTGGGCGATGTTCACCGCAGCCATCTTGCCGCGCTTGTCCTGCTCCAGGTCATAGGACACGCGGTCCTTTTCACGCAGGGTAGCCAGGCCAGCGCGCTCGACGGCGCTGATGTGAACGAATGCGTCTGCGCCGCCATTGTCGGGGGCGATGAAGCCATAGCCCTTGTCGGCGTTGAAGAATTTGACGACGCCAGTGATGCTGCTCATGTGGTATTCCTTCTTTCTGTGCGGCGAACCCCGTGTGGACGCGCCGGGTTGCTAAGGGGCAGGGAAAGAAGGAAGTAGGTGCCGCAAAGCGCCGAAGACCGTCGATTTGCGACTGTAGCAGCGCCCATGTAGGGCAGGCGACGGCAAATAGCAAATCACGCAACGATCCGCGGCCTTCCGCGCAACCCGATTCACCCGATCGGTCATCCGGCTTGACCGGCACGTCCTCCCGGCAATCGCGACAATTGATGCAGCGACGCTGCAACTGGGCGCTCGCGAATAATAAATGTTTGGAAAATGGTAGCGGAGGAGGGACTTGAACCCCCGACACGCGGATTATGATTCCGCTGCTCTAACCAGCTGAGCTACTCCGCCCCATGGGGCCGCGCGGGGCGTGTGGCCCTGCGGTGAGGCGGCGCTATACGCAGCAGGGACGGGTCGGTCAACGGGGGTAATGCGGGTAGAACGCAACTTATTTGCGACGCACGCTCCAGCCTGGCGGCAGCGTCGCGGGATAAGCCGCGATCGTGCCCGAATCGATCGCGCCGACGGCTTCGTTCACCAGCGGGCCAAGCTGGCTCATGTCGGGATTATGGCCCGCGCCCGGCATGGTCAGCAAGGTAGCGGGGGTGCCCGCGGCATCGAACAGCGCGTCGGCCTGGCTCAATTCCACCCGGTCGTCGGCAGTGCCCAGCATCATCACCAGCGGTGCATGGATCTTGGTCGCGGCATCCAGATTGTTCCATTTGTCTGGCAGCAGCAGGCCGACTGCGCCCGGTGCCGATTCCGCCAGCTTGTCGAAGGTCGACAGGGTGACCACACCCGTTACCGGCGCTGTCGCCCCGACATGCAGCGCCACCGCGCCGCCCAGCGAATGGCCGACCAGAAAGACATGGGCGTCCGTTCCGACAAGTTGCCGCGCCCGCGCGACGAAAGCGCGGCCATCGGCCACCAGTCCTGCCTGTGTCGGGCTGCCCGGATTGCCGCCAAAGCCGCGATAGGACACGACGATGACATGATCGCCATGCCCGGTCAGATGTTCGGCATAGCGCGCGGCGACCCCCTGGTTCGATCCGCGCCCGTGGAAGAAGAGGATGACGTCATGATCGCCGGGATCACCCGGCCAATAATAGCCGGTCAGTGACAAACCGTCCTCGGTCCGTACCGGCAAAGGCTGGGGCGGCGCCTTGGTCCATTGGGCGACGCTGATGGGCGTGGCGTCGGCCTTGTATATCTGTTCGCGTATGCCCGAAGCGCAGGACGCCAGCATCAATGCCGCCGCGACCAGCCATGTTTTTCTGCCCTGCATCATCATTCCCATGCCGTTTGGAGGCGGGAATAGCGTAATGGCGGGCGTCTGCGCGATTTTTCTGTTGCAATCTTTTTTGCGCCACGTCCTAATGTTGCAACGCACAACCAGCCATATTGGCTGAGGGAGGATCGACAACTTGCCCTTCCATGAAATGTTTGAGCCTGATGGTTCGATACGCCCCTGCTACGCTGAAGTGCAGAAATGGGTGGAGCGAACGGGCATTTCCGGGCTTAACCGTCGACTGGACGAGGCAGAGGCGATCTTCCGCCGCATCGGCATCACCTTCGCCGTCTATGGGGAGGGGGGCGATCCTGAACGACTGATCCCCTTCGACCTGCTGCCGCGCATCTTTACCGCGCAGGAATGGCGTGTGCTGGACAAGGGCATTCGCCAGCGCGCCCGTGCGCTCAACGCCTTCCTGCACGACGTCTATCATCGCGGGGAGATTGTGAAGGCCGGCATCATGCCTGCCGACATCATCTACCAGAACAGCGCCTATCTGGCCGAAATGGCCGACTTTTCGCCCCCCGGCAAAGTCTATAGCCATATCGTGGGCATCGACATCGTTCGCACCGGGCCGGGCAGTTTCGAAGTGCTGGAGGATAATTGCCGCACCCCGTCGGGCGTGTCCTACATGCTTGAAAATCGCGACATCATGACGCGCATGTTCCCTGAACTGTTCGCGCAGGGAATTGTCGCGCCGGTCGACGACTATCCCGCCGAGCTGTTGAAGAGCCTGAAAGAAGTCGCGCCACCCGCCTGCACCGGCGATCCGGTCGTCGTCGTGCTGACGCCTGGATCGCTTAACAGCGCCTATTATGAGCATAGTTTCCTCGCCGACCTGATGGGCGTCGAACTGGTCGAGCCGGCGGACCTGTTCGTCGATGAAGGCCGGGTGTGGATGAAAACCACGCTGGGACCGAAGGCCGTCGACGTCATCTATCGCCGTATCGACGACGAATATCTCGACCCGCTGGTGTTCCGCCCGGACAGCCTGCTGGGCGTGCCGGGCATTTTCAACGTCTATCGCAATGGCGGCGTGACGCTGGCTTCGGCACCCGGATCGGGCATCGCCGATGACAAGGCGGTCTATATCTACGTGCCCGAAATGATCCGCTTCTATCTGGGCGAGGTGCCGATCCTGGACAATATCCAGACCTGGCAATGCAGCAAGCCGGACGAATGCGCCTATGTGCTGGAAAATCTGCACGATCTGGTGGCCAAGGAAGTTCATGGATCGGGCGGGTACGGCATGTTGATCGGGCCGAAATCGTCGAAAGACGAAGTGGAGGCCTATGCCGCGCGCATCCGCGCCGATCCGGGAAAGTTCATTGCGCAACCGACGCTGGACCTGTCCACCGTCCCCACGCTCGGCCCCGCCAGCGTCGTGGGTCGCCACGCCGATTTCCGTCCCTATTGCCTGGTCGGCAAGCAATTGCGGCTGGTGCCGGGCGGCCTGACCCGCGTTGCGCTGACCGAAGGATCGCTGGTTGTCAATTCCAGCCAGGGCGGCGGCGTGAAGGACACATGGGTCATGCAGGATTGATGATGGCTCGTCACACACACCTACATCCGTTCGGGCTGAGCTTGTCGAAGCCCTGCACGTCTCTTGAAGAAAGAACAGCCGCCTTCGGCGAAGCTCAGGACAGGCTTCGACAGGCTCAGGGCGAATGGGGAAGGGGGTATCCCACATGCTGAGCCGGACCGCCGAAAATCTCTACTGGATGGCGCGCTATATGGAGCGGGCCGAAGCCACCGCCCGGCTGCTGACCATGGGGCAGCGCATGGCGATATTGCCCGGCGCGCATCATCGCGACGAATGGCGTTCCGTCGTGCGCGCGACTGGCAGCGGCCACCAGTTTCCCGAAGGGGTGCAGGTGACGGAAAGCGATGTCGTCTCCTTCCTGATGCTGGACCTCGACAATCCCAGCTCGATCCGCTCCTGCCTGCTCAAAGCCCGGTCCAACGCCAAATCGGCGCGCACCATGCTAACGCAAGATATGTGGGAAGCGCTCAACGACGGCTGGCGTAAGCTCGACAGCTATGATGTGTCCGAAGCGCGGCAGCAACTTCCGGCCCTTATCGACTGGGTCAAGACCCGCGTCATGACCTTTCGCGGCGCTACCCATTCGGGCCAGCTGCGCAATGAAGGCCATGATTTCCTGCGCTGCGGTTCCGCGCTGGAACGGGCGCAGATGACGCTACGGTTGCTTGACGTCAAATATTATGTCCTGCTGCCGGAAACCGAAGTCATCGGCGGCAATCGCGACCATTATCAATGGACATCGGTGCTGCATGCACTGTCAGGCAGCCGTGCCTATCATCATGTCTATGGCGGCACTTATACGCCCTGGCAGATCACCGATTTCCTGATGCTCAACCGCATGTTTCCGCGCAGCGTAGCCTATTGCTACGACCAGCTGGCCTATCGCCTGCACCGGCTGGAAGGGTGGCACGGCACGCGCAACCCCTGCCATGAAACGGTGCAGCAGATGGTGACTGCGCTCGAACAGCTCGACAGTGGGGAAATCTTCCGCTTCGGCCTGCATGAAACGGTGCAGCATGGCCTGCAAATGACCAACCAACTGGGCATGGAAATCGCCCAGGCCTATCATTTCGGCTAGAAGGGGGAAGGGGGGCCTTTCATGAAATTGCTTGTCCGCCACCAGACCGTCTATCGCTATGACGCATCGGCCGGGCGCGTGGCGATGCGGCTGAAGCTGATGCCGGTCGATACCCCGGCGCAGACCGTGCTGGATTGGCAGGTCAGCGTGAATGGCGATGTGCTGACGGATTTTCGCCCCAACAGCTATGGCGAGATGGAAACGATCTGGATTCGCCATGATCGGCAGGACAATGCCGTCATCGTCGCCGAAGGGCTGGTCGAAACCCGCGAGACTCATGGCGTCGTCGGTGCGCCGGTCAGCCGGGTCAATCCGCGCTATTTCCTGCGCGAAACGCCGCTCACCCGCGCGTCGGACGGTATCGCCGCCATGGCCCGCGCCACGCCAGAAGGCGACGGCCCGCTCGCCCGGCTGCACGCGCTGTCCGCCGCCGTTATCGATGCGGTAGGCTATCGCGCGGGCGTCACGACATCGGCCACCACCGCCGCGCAGGCCTTTGCGCTGGGGGCAGGGGTGTGTCAGGACCATGCCCAGATTTTCATTGCCGGGGCGCGATCGCTCGGCATCCCGGCGCGCTATGTGTCGGGCTATCTGCTGGCGGGTGACGGCAGCGAATTGCATGAAACCCATGGCTGGGCCGAAGCATTGGTGCCCGAACTGGGCTGGGTAGGCTTCGATCCGTCCAACCGCGTCTGCGTGACCGAACGCTATCTGCGCGTCGCCAGCGGGCTGGACGCGGATGAGGCCGCGCCGATCCGGGGCACGATCACGGTTGCGGGCGATATCTCGATTGACGCGGACGTCCGTATCGCGCAGGCGGTTGATGGCGTCGAGGAACGGCAGTTGCAGCGGCAACAGCAGCAGTCTATCCCGCCGTCCAACGCGCAGCTTTGATTCAGCTTTCGGGGACGGGGACGAATGACCTATTGTGTGGCGGTGCGGGTTGACCAGGGGCTGGTCATGCTGTCCGACACCCGCACCAATGCGGGCATGGACAATATCGCCCGCTTTCGTAAGAGCTTCACCTATCTGGTCGAGGGCGAACGGGCGATCACCCTGCTTTGTTCAGGTAACCTGTCGATCACGCAGGGGGTGAAGGCCACGCTCAGCAAGGCGATCAAGGACGCCAAGCTCGACCCCGACATCGAAACCATCCTCAATTGCAGCACCATGCACCGCGTCGCGCAGATCGTGGGCGATGCGATGCGCGCCATGCAGACGCGATACCGCGAAAGCATCGAAATGGGCGGTTCGGGCGCCAGCGCCTCAATCATGATCGCGGGCCAGCGCCGGGGCGGCAAGCCGCGACTTTACCTCGTCTACAGCGCGGGCAATTTCATCGAAGCGACCGAGGACACGCCTTTCTTCCAGATCGGCGAGCATAAATATGGCAAGCCGATTCTGGACCGCATCATCACGCGCGACACCACGCTGGAAGACGCGACGAAGGCGGTGCTGGTGTCGATGGATTCGACCCTGCGCTCCAACCTGTCCGTCGGCATGCCGCTCGACCTGACGGTCATCCCGACCGACAGGTTCGACTTCCGCGTCCGCACCCGCATCGAAGCCGACAATGAAGAATTCGCCATGATCTCCCAGGGCTGGAGCGCCGCGCTGCGCAAGGGCTTCGAGGATTTGCCCAACGTATTGGATTGAGCAGGGCCGGAGGGGGAGGCGACGCGGCCCCGTTTGCGCCACAGGGCTGCGCCGATCGACGGCGGCGGATCCCTTGCGCTACCCACACCCCCGCTTCGCACCGCCCAAGCAAATCCTTCGCTTGCCTGCGCGCCGTCACCGCCTATCTCTCCCATCAACACGAATCGCATCTGAAAGCCTGATATGACCGCCACCCATTCGACCCGTATGCTCATCCTCGGTTCCGGCCCTGCTGGCCTGTCCGCCGCCATTTATGGCGCGCGTGCGGGACTGGCGCCGATCGTGGTGCAGGGGATGCAGCCGGGCGGGCAACTCACCATCACCACCGACGTCGAAAATTACCCCGGTTTCAAGGATGTGATCCAGGGGCCATGGCTGATGGAGCAGATGCAGGCGCAGGCCGAGCATGTCGGCGCGCAGATGATGTATGACCAGATTGTCGATGTGGACCTGTCGCAGCGGCCCTTTCGCCTGACCGGGGACGGCGGTGTCGTCTATGTCGCCGATACGCTGGTCATCTGCACCGGCGCGCAGGCCAAATGGCTGGGCGTAGAAGGGGAAGAGCATTTGCAGGGCAAGGGCGTCAGCGCCTGTGCCACCTGCGACGGCTTTTTCTATCGCGGCAAGAAGGTGGTGGTCATCGGCGGCGGCAATACTGCGGTCGAGGAAGCGCTGTACCTCACCAACCACAGCCATGACGTCACCCTGATCCATCGCCGCGACACGCTGCGCGCCGAAAAGATTTTGCAGGAACGGCTCCACGCCCATCCGAATATCAAGGTGCTGTGGAACAAGGCGGTCGATAAATTTGTCGGCGGCGGCACGCCTGAAGGGCTGGTCGGCGTGGACCTTGTCGACACGGTAACCGGCGAAAAGTCGCATGAGCCTACCGACGGCGGCTTCGTTGCGATCGGCCATCATCCCGCAACCGAACTCTTCACCGGCAAGCTGCCGATGGATGAGGGCTATCTGCTGGTCGAAAAGGGCACCACCCGCACCTCGATCCCCGGTGTGTTCGCGGCAGGCGACGTGACCGACAAAATCTATCGCCAGGCGGTGACCGCGGCCGGCATGGGCTGCATGGCGGCGCTGGACGTGGAGAAATTCCTGGCCGAGGCGGATTTCGAGGCGATGGTCGAGACGTGACTACTTGCCGTTCGGGCTGAGCGAAGTCGAAGCCTTCCACTGAGCGGAGCGAAGTGCCATCACTACGTTCAGGCGGACCCTTCGACTTCGCTCAGGGCGAACGGATATTACTGCGCCACCTTGCTCCGCGCAAAGGCGACCAGCGACCCGAACGTCTCGAACGTGTCGCCGTCGATGTCGTCATCCTCGATCAATATGTCGAAACGATCTTCCATCTCGGTCAGCAAGCCAGCAACCGCCATCGAATCCAGCTCCGGCAGCGCGCCGAACAAGGGCGTGTCAGCCGCAAACCCGTCGACCTGATCCTGCGAAAGGCCCAGCACGTCGCGCAACAGCGCCCGCGTCAGAAGCTCGATGTCATCGGTCCGGTCGACCGGCTGAGGAGATTGCGCCCGCATGATGGGCGTCGTCCTAGTCATTCCCGCCCTATCCGACAAGCGCGGAAATGGCTGTCCGGGCCGCAGGCAGCCAGTTGGACGCATGGCGCGGGTTGAAGGCGTCGATGCGGTGGAGCGGTACTCGCTCCTCCATCCAGTCGCTCTTGTAGGGATTGTCGCCCGTGCCATAGTCTATCGTCGCGACCCGATCGCCATCGATCGCTTGGGCAAACATCGCATGGCTCAGCAGCGTGCCGGGCGATCCCGCGTCGTGGGCGCGATCATGGGACAGTTTGTGGATGAGCGCGACGCCATTTTCCACCGTCCATAATTGGGTGGCGACCGCGCGGCCCCTGTTCCCCTCGGCCTCCCGCGCAAAGCCCAACCGCAACGTCCCGGCATCACTTTCCTGCTCGACCAGCGCGCGCAGGAAATTCAGACCGGGTTCCGCCTCCTTCCAGCTGCGCCCATGCACATCGACATAATCGCGCCACAGATCGTCGGTCAGCCGGTCGCTGATCGACAGGTCATAGCGGTTGGCCCGCGCCCGGCGCCTGACGAGCGTGCGCAGCCGACCGGGGCGGCTGGCCCAATAGGTCGCGAAATTCCGCCCGGCGACCGCCAGAATATGCCGCCCGCCCATTGGCCGCGACAGCGCAAACCATCCGGTCCGGCGCAGGCTGGCCAGCAGTTCGACGCTCGATTCGACCGGATAGAGGTCGATCTGGCTGGCGGTGCGCAACAGGTGGCGGCTCAGCGTGTCGAGCAGGTGCGCCCGCTGCACAGCATCGGGGTCGCCCGTGAACAGCGGCGACCAGTCGAAACTATACCAGTTGGCCAGCGCAGACAGACGACGGCTTTCATGTTCCAGCAGGAACAGCCAGGCCTGTGCGCCATTATCCTCTGACATGACCACCCGAACCGGGACATCGGCCAGACAATGACGATGCAGCAGATCGAACCAGTCGAACCGGCCAAACAGGCCGGGCACGGCGTCGCGATCAAGACCGCCTTGCAGCGCGTCCCGCACTTGCGCGAGGCTGTGATATTCCCTTGTCGTCGGCAACCGACTATCTCCGCATGCGTGAAGGTGAGGCTTAGGGGCAAAGTCTGGAAATGGAGTTAAGCATGCGCCAGACAGACCAGACCATGGCGATCCTGCCGATCGACCATCTGCTGCTGCGTGGCGATCGGGACCGGGCGGCGCTGGACGGGCGGTCGGGCAGCTATAATTTTGCCGAGCTGGAAGAAACGCTGGGGCGGCTTGCAGGCTGGCTGGCGGGGTTTGGACTGGAACCGGGCGCACGGGTGGCGAGCTGGATCGCAAAAGGGCCGGTGGCGGCGCTGATGCCGCTCGCCGCGCCGCGTGCGGGTTTTGTCCATGTCCCGGTCAATCCGCTGCTCAAACATGCGCAGGTGGCGCATATTCTGGCCGATAGCGGCGCGGCGCTGCTGATCGGCACGACGGCGCGACTCGCGACGCTGGCACCGGGCGATGTGCCGCAGGGGTGCCAGTTGCATCGGGAGGATGACGCCGCCTGCGCCATGAGCGGGGGGGCGGCGCTTGCACCATCGACCGCGGCCCCGGACGATCTCGCCGCCATCCTCTACACCAGCGGATCGACCGGGCGGCCCAAGGGAGTGATGCTCAGCCACGCCAATCTCTGGCTGGGCGCGGTCGCGGTGGCCGACTATCTGGGTCTGACGCCGCAGGACCGCACAGCCTGCGTCCTGCCGTTCAGCTTCGATTATGGCCAGAATCAGCTGCTCTCAACCTGGTTTGCCGGCGGCTGCGTTTATCCGCTCGACTATCTGACGGCCCGTGACGTCATGAAGCTGGTCGACCGGCGCGACATCACGACGCTGGCGGGTGTGCCGCCGCTGTGGGGGCAACTGACCGAACTGGATTGGCCGCCGGAGGTCGCGGCCAAGCTCAAACGCCTGACCAACAGTGGCGGCGCGCTGACCCGACCTTTGGTATCCCAGCTGCGCGCGCTGTTTCCCAAGGCCGATCTTTATCCCATGTACGGCCTGACCGAAGCTTTTCGCTCCACCTACCTGCCGCCCGCCCTGGTTGAGAGCCACCCCGACTCGATGGGGTCGGCGATCCCCTTTGCCGAGATATTGGTGGTCCGTCCCGATGGCAGCATCACTGACGATGACGAACCGGGCGAACTGGTCCATTGCGGCCCCCTCGTCGCCCAGGGCTATTGGCGCGACGTGGCCCGTACCGCCGAGCGCTTCAAGCCCGCGCCATCCGCGTCCCGCTATGGCGGCATGGCGGTCTGGTCCGGCGACACGGTGCGGCGCGATGCCGATGGCCTGCTCTATTTCGTCGGGCGCGACGATGCGATGATCAAGTCGGCGGGCAACCGGATCAGCCCGACCGAGATAGAGGAGGCTGCGGTGGCGGTGCCGGGCGTCGCCGAAGCGGTGGCACTGGGGGTGAAGGATGAACGGCTGGGGCAGGCGGTCAAATTGCTGATCCGCTCCGCCGACCCGGACGTTGCCCAGGCGGTCGCCACGCACATCAAGGCGGAACTGCCCAATTTCATGCAACCGCGCGAAATCCTTGTGCTGGCGGCATTTCCCCGCAATCCCAACGGCAAGATTGATCGAGTCGCGCTGGCGCGGGAGTATGGCATTTGAAACCGATGGGACCAATCCCGGCGTGGTTTGCGGGCGAAGAGGGGATGCTGCTGATCGGCGGCTATGGCGCGGCGAGTCTGGTCGACGAAGTGGGCGATACGCCGCTCTTTGCCTATGACATGGACATTGTCCGGGCGCAGATCCGCCGTTTTCGCGAAGCCATGCCACAGGCGCTTCACCTCCATTATGCGATCAAGGCGAACCCCTATGCGCCGCTGCTGACGGCGATGGCGGAGCAGGTGGACGGCTTCGACATTGCGTCGGGCGGTGAACTGGAGATGGCGCTGGCGGCGGGCATGGACCCGGCACGGATCAGCTTTGCCGGGCCGGGCAAGCGCAATGACGAACTGGAAGCGGCGATCTTTGCCGGGGTCACGCTGAACCTTGAATCCGAAGGGGAGGGGCGGCGCGCGCTCGCCATCGGCCAGCGGATAGGCAAGACCCCGCGCGTCGCCGTGCGGGTGAACCCGGACTTTGATCTCAAAGGATCAGGGATGCGGATGGGTGGCGGGGCCAAACCCTTTGGCGTCGATGCCGATCGCGCCGCCGCGCTCGCGCGCGCAATGATCGATGGCGGTGCGGACTGGCGCGGCTGGCATATCTTTGCCGGCAGCCAGAATCTCGATGCGATGGCGATCATCGAAACGCAGGCGGCGACGATCGCGCTGGCCGCCCGCCTGTCCGAAGCGGTGGGCGTCACGCCGCCGCTGGTCAATCTGGGCGGCGGCTTTGGCCTTGCCTATTTCCCCGGCGACGTGCCGCTCGACATCCGCCCCATCGGCGTCGCGCTCGACACAGCGTTCGAATCGCTGCCGGATATTCTCAAGGGCAGCGCCTTTGCGATCGAACTGGGCCGCTGGCTGGTCGGGGAGGCGGGCGTCTATCTGACCCGCGTGATCGATGTGAAGATCAGCCAGGGCGAAACCTTCGTTATCGTCGATGGCGGGCTGCATCATCAACTGGCGGCCAGCGGTAATTTCGGCACGGTGGTTCGCCGCAACTATCCGATCGCGCTCGCCAACCATTTCGGCGCGCCGCCAGCCGCCGATCCCGCGACGGTTGTTGGCTGCCTCTGCACGCCCATCGACCGGCTGGGTGACAGGATTGCGCTGCCACCAGTGCAGGAAGGCGACCTGATCGCCATTTTCCTTGCCGGTGCCTATGGCGCATCAGCCAGTCCGGCGGCATTTCTTGGTCATCCAAGTCCTCGCGAAGTTTTACTTGGCTGAGTTGTTGGTGACTTAACTCCTAACGGTATCTTTACCCTTTCCCGGCAAGAAGAGCTCGGAAGCCCTGTGCTGACCGGCCCGCCTTGCCCTCTTTGGCGGCTGGTCGCGCATGGCCGCACAAAGAGGTGAGATTATGCGTTTCGTGTCGGTTTCCAGGCTCCTGATCGGTGCATCGCTGCCCGCGCTTGTCCTGTCGGGCTGCGCTGCGGGTGGCGCCAGCGGACCGCAATTGCCGCCAGCCTCTTTCGTGTCGACCCGCGAAGGGCCGGGCGAGGAATATGTGATCGGCCCGCTCGATGATCTCACCATCTTCGTGTGGCGCAACCCCGAACTGGGGGCAAAGGTTCAGGTGCGCCCGGATGGCCGCATCACCACGCCGCTGATCACCGACATGCCGGCGGTGGGCAAGACACCCAAAATGCTGGCCGATGACATCAAGCTGGCGCTGACCCAATATATCGAAAACCCTCTGGTTTCGGTGATCGTCAACAATTTCAGCGGTACGTTCAGCCAGCAGGTGCGGATCGTGGGCGCGACGGAAAAGCCCGCCTCCATCCCCTATCGCGCCAATATGACGCTGCTCGATGCGATGATCTCTGTCGGCGGCCTGTCGGAATTTGCAGCGGGCAACCGCGCGCGGCTGGTCCGCTTCAACAAGAATACCGGCAAGCAGCAGGAATATCAGGTCCGCATCAACGACCTGCTGAAGAAGGGCGATACGAAGGCGAACGTCATGCTCGCGCCCGGCGACGTCATCATCATCCCTGAAAGCATGTTCTGATCATGGCCGGTCTCTACGAAGAATTGCTGCTGCTGCTCCACGGCGTCTGGAGCCGACGCTGGATCGCGCTCGGCGTGGCCTGGGGCGTATGCATGCTGGGCTGGCTGGGCGTCGCCCTGATCCCCAACAGCTACCAGTCGAAGGCGCGGGTCTATGTAAACACCCAGTCGCTGCTGGAGGACAAGGTGGGCATCACCCAGGTCCAGTCGCAGCAGGATCTAGACCGGGTCCGCAATACGCTGGCCAGCGCGGAAAATCTGGAAAAGGTCGTGCGTAACACCGACCTGTCGCAGAGCGTGTCCGGCCCCCGCGACATCGCGGCCAAGATCACGAAGCTGCGCGAGAATATCACGGTGATGGCGCAGGCTGACCCCAGCATGATCGACATCAGCGCGATTTCCGCGGACAGCAGCCTGTCGGACGGCGCGAATGCGCGGATTTCGCAGCAGATCGTGCAAAAGCTGATCGATATTTTCCAGGAGGAAAATCTCTCCGGCGACCGCAATGAAACCAAGCAGAGCCTTGCCTTCCTGGATCAGCAGATCGCAGCGCGGGGCAAGCAGCTGGAAGCCGCCGACCAGCGCCGCGTTGAATTTGCGCAGCGCTATGTCGGCCTCTTGCCCGGTGCTGGCTCGATCAGCCAGCGGATGGATGCCGCGCGGCAGGAAATCAACACGATCGATTCGCAACTGGTCCAGGCGCAAAGCGCGCTCAGTGCCATGAACGGCCAGTTGGCGGGCACGCCGCAAAGCCTGCCGGGCGTCGGCCCTTCGGGCGGCCCTTCGGCGCTGGGTCAGGCGCAGGCCAATCTGGCCGCAATGCGCGCGCGCGGCTGGACCGCGCAACACCCCGACGTGATCGCTGCCCAGCGTGAAGTGGACGCCCTGCGCAAGTCCGGCGGCGGCGCCAGTTCGGGCGGTGGCGGCACACCCAATCCTGCCTATCTGTCGATCAAGTCGATGCAGGCTGAACGCGCCGCCACGGTGCAGGCGCTTTCGACCCGCAAGGCGCAGCTACAGGCCGATCTCAACACGATGATGGCCAAGCAGGTCGATGAACCGGGCATCGCGTCGGAGCAGGAAAAGCTGGACCGCGACTATGAGGTTCTGAAAACCCAATATGACAAGCTGCTGGCCGATCGGGAGGAGATCCGCCTGCGTGGCGAGGTAAAGACCGAGACCGGCTCCGTCCAGTTCCGCGTCATCAACCCGCCCAGCATGCCGACCGCGCCTGCCGCGCCCAACCGGCCGCTGCTGTTGCTGGCTGTGCTGGTCCTGGGGATCGGTGCAGGCGTCGGCGTGGCTTTCGCCATGGGGCAGCTCAAGGGCACATTCCCCACCGCCGCGCGGCTGGAGCGGGCGATCGGCCTGCCGGTCGCAGGCTCCATCAGCCAGACGATCAGCGCCGCGCAGGTCGCCATCGACAAACAGCGGATGAAATGGTTCGCAGGCGCCAGCGGTGGTCTGGCCGCTGTCTGCCTGCTGCTGATCGTCGTCGAATTCGTCCAGCGCGGTATGGCGTGAAGGAGCCAGGAACCATGAACCAGCATAGCTCCATCCAGGGTGGATCGCTGATCGAGCGGGCGACGGAGATTTACGATTTCTCGGCTGCCCTGCGCGGTCGTGCCGCCCCGGCCGTCGACGTTCCGGCGGACCTGCCACCAGCGCCGGTCATGGCCGACCCTGTGTCGCCTTCACCGTCGGCCTTTCGCGCCCTGCCCTGGACCGGCCCGGTCCAGCCGATCGATCGCATCAAGCTGGAGGAGGCCGGTTTCCTGCGCCCCGACGGCGCAGTCACCGCGATGAGCGAGGAGTTCCGGCTGCTCAAGCGCGACCTGCTCGCCCAGTTACAGGGGCAGGAGCGCGGCAATCGCATCCTCATCTGTTCGGCCCATAGCGGCGATGGCAAGACATTCTGCGCCATCAATCTGGCGCTCAGCCTGGCGGCGGAGAAAGACCGCGAAATCCTGCTGGTGGATGCGGATTTCGGCAAGCCCGGCATCCCCGAAACGCTGGGTCTGGAAAGCGGCCCCGGCCTGATGGACGCGCTCGCCGATCCGATGATCGCGATAGAGGATATCATCATCCGCACGGACCTGCCGTCGCTGTCAGTGCTGCCTGCCGGGCAACGCAGCAATGCCGACACGGAATATCTTGCGTCCGCGCGCACCGAACAATTGCTGTCGCGGCTGACCGAAGGACGGCCCGAACGCATCATCATTTTCGATTCGCCGCCGTTGCTGGCGGCATCGCCCGCCGCCGTGCTGGCCAGCCATGTCGCGATCGCGCTGCTGGTCGTGCGCGCCGACAGCACATCGGAAAGCGCGCTGCGCGATGCTGCCGGGATGCTCAAGGGCGGCGCACAGGTTCAGCTTCTGCTCAACGCGGTCCGCTTCAACGGCGGCGGTCGCCGGTTCGGCAGCTATTATGCCAAGGGGAAGAGTTCGTCATGACTGTCCGTCAGTGGATCAGCGGCGCATCGCTCGCCGTGCTGGCCGCGGGGAGTGCGCCTGCGCTCGCCCAGACGACCAGCGCGGACCGGCGCGTCAATGTCACGCCCTATCTGGGCGTTGATCAGGTGGTGATGGCGCCGCTCAAGGGCGATGGCGATGTGCTGACCTACACCAATGTCACCGCAGGCGTGACGGCGCAGGTCCAGACCCGCCGGGTCGAAGCCGCCGTCGATCTGCAATATAATCACAGCTTCAGCTGGAGCAACCAGATCGGTGACCAGGATGTGCTGAGCGGCATCGCCAACGCGACCGTCAATGTCGCGCGCGGCCTGTCTATCCATACCGGCGGGCTGGCATCGCGGGTGCGGACGGATGGACTTTCGGGCGCATCGACGCTCAACGACAGCTACACCAGTCAGGTCTATGCCGGTTATATCGGTCCGGCCTACACGACGCAGATCGGTGACATCACCGTCAACGCGTCCTATCGGCTCGGCTATGCGCGGGTCGAGGACGATCTGGACTCCAACCTCTCCAACGCTCCTGTCAGCGGATCTTTCGCGGACAGCTGGACGCATAATCTGATGGGATCGGTGGGCTTTGGCCCCGGCACCTTGCTGCCTGTCGGCTTGACCGCCAGCGCAGGTTATGACCGTGAGGATGCCAGCCAGCTCGATCAGCGGTTCGAGGACAAATGGGGCCGCGTCGACGCCACGCTGCCGGTATCGCGCACCGTCGCGCTGATCGGTGGTCTTGGATATGAGCAGATCGAAATCAGCCAGCGTTCGCCGCTGCTGGATTCAACGGGTGTGCCCGTCATCCGCAACGGTCGCTATGTCACTGACAAAAGCTCGCCGCGCGCGCTGGTCTATGAATTTGACGATATTATCTGGGACGCGGGCGTGTTGTGGCGGCCCAGCCGTCGCACGTCGCTTCAGGCGCAGGTCGGTCAGCGCTATGGCGGCATGACCTATCAGGGCAGCTTTACCTGGCAGGGCGCGAACAGCAGCTTTGCCGTCATCCTGTTCGACGGTATCGACAGCTTCGGTCGTCTGATCACCGCCAATGCCGCCGCGCTGTCGGGCAGCAGCTTCGACGTGGCGCGCAACCCCTTCACCGGCGACATTACCGGTTGCGCCTTCTCCACCACCGGCGGCGGGCAATGTTTCAATGATGCTCTGTCGGGCATCACCGACGCCAATTTCCGTTATCGCGGCGTTTCGGCGCAATATTCGCTGCGCCGCGGCCAGTGGGGCTGGGGCGTGGGCGCCGGTTATTCGCAGCGCAAGTTTGTCACGCCGCAGGGACAGACTGTCCTGGTGCGCGGGTCGAAGGACGAGAACTGGTATGGCAATGCGTCGATGACCTATATGTTGGGCAATCGCGACAGCATCGATACCGTTGTTTACGTCAATTATTTCGACGCCAGCGACGCGCGCCCAGATGTTCTCAACTATGGCGGGTTCACCAGCTATTACAAGGGTTTGACCCGTCGTCTTTCGGCGTCGGCGTCGGTCGGTGTGGACGGCGTTAAGGCGGATGATCTCGACACGGTGATCAGCGCGATGGGGCAGGTCGGCCTGCGTTACAGTTTCTAACGGGTCGGTTGGAGAATTTTGATGTACGATCAATATTATGGATTGCAGAGCCGCCCGTTCCAGCTGACGCCGGACCCGCATTATTATTTTGAAAGCGCCACCCATCGCAAGGCCTTGTCCTATCTGGGCTATGGCTTGGCGCAGGGCGAAGGCTTCATCGTCATTACCGGCGACATCGGCGCGGGCAAGACGACGCTGGTCGGCCATCTGATGCAGACGATCGACCCGGCGCGGCTGACGGCGGTCAAGATCGTGTCGACCCAGGTGGGCGGCGATGACATGCTGCGCCTCGCCGCGCAGAGCTTCGGTCTGGCGACCGATGGCTTGTCCAAGGCCGTGACGCTGCAAAAGGTCGAAGCCTTCCTCCATGGCCAGGCGCGCGCCGGACGGCGCACGCTGCTGATCGTGGACGAGGCGCAGAACCTGCCGGTGTCCGCGATCGAGGAATTGCGGATGCTGTCCAATTTTCAGCTTGGCGGACAGTCGCTGCTCCAGATTTTTCTGCTGGGCCAGCCGGAATTTCGCGACCTGCTCAAATCGCACCAGCTTGAACAATTGCGCCAGCGCGTCATTGCCACCCATCATCTCGAACCGATGATGGCCAAGGAGGTCGAGCCTTACATCATCCATCGCCTGACGGTCGCGGGATGGGTGGGCAACCCGACATTCACCCCCGCCGCCTTCGACGCGCTCTACGCTGCGACAGGTGGCGTACCGCGCCGCCTGAACGCTTTGGTGAGCCGCGTGCTGCTGATGGGCGCGATCGACCAGTTGCGCGAGATTGACGCGGATGTGGTGCAGGCTGTCGTGGCCGATATGGGGCTGGACGTCGATGTCGCACCCGAACCGGTCGCGCCGTCGCCGCTCGATAGCGTTGCGGAGGTAGAGGAGGCACCCGCCGCTGAGATCGCAGATGAGGCCGACAGCGAGGCTGTCGTCGAGCAGGAAGAGGCGGAAGCTACCGCGCCTGCGCCTTTCGCGGCACCCTTTGCCGCGCCGCAGGTCGATGAGTCGCCGGTGGCAGAGGCATCCCCGGACGCTGTAATCGGCGAACCCTTCTACACGGCATTCGATGCTGTCGAGGAGCCGGTCGAAGCTTGGGACGCGCAGGAAGCGGAGGAGGAGCCAGAGATAATGGAACCAGAGATGGTGGAATCGGCGACCTTCGAACAGTCACAGCCTGAACAGATCGAGCCGCAACCCGTCGCCACGATCGACGCGGATCAGGTCGACGCCCTGCGCCACGACATGCTGGCCGAGATTGAAGCGCTGCGCGCGGAAATTTCCTCGCTGCGGGCAGTGCAGGCGCATGTGCCTTTCACGCCGGCACAGACAGTCGATCCCGAAGCGCTCAAGGATTGCTTCACCCTGATCGAGGAGCGGTTGCAATCGCTGGAATTTCGCGCCGAGGAACAGGACACGGCGCTGCGCCGGGTGCTGACCCTGCTGGTCGATTGGGTCGAGCGGGAAGAACGAATGGCGGCGCCGCGCGACAGCGCTGCTGCCTGACACATGGCTTGCCCCGTGCGGGCAGCCCGGCCAAGGTGCGCCATATGATACAGAACGCCCTGTCCGTCGATGTCGAGGACTGGTTTCAGGTCGGCGCGTTCGAGCGCACGATCCGGCGCGCCGACTGGGACGGCCTGACGCACCGTGTCGAGCGCAATACCGATGCGGTGCTGGACCTGTTCGCCCAAGCGGGTGTGACCGGCACCTTCTTCACGCTTGGCTGGGTCGCCGAACGTTATCCCGCATTGATGCGCCGCATTGCCGACGCGGGGCATGAGGTCGCCAGCCACGGCTATGATCATGCGCGGGTGTTCACCTTCACGCCCGATCAGTTCCGCGCCGACCTGCGCAAATCGCGCGCGATTTTGGAGGATGCCAGCGGGCAGGCGGTCACCGGCTATCGCGCGCCCAGCTTCTCCATCGACCCACGCACGCCATGGGCGCATACCATATTGGCGGAGGAGGGCTATCGCTACTCCTCCAGCGTCGCGCCGATCCGGCACGATCATTATGGCTGGCCCGATTCGCCGCGCTTTGCATGGAAGCCGGTGACCGGGTCCGATCTGGTCGAGCTGCCCGTGACGACCGCAAAGCTTGGCAAGCGGACTCTGGCGGCGGGGGGCGGGGGCTTTTTCCGGCTGCTGCCCTATCAATTTTCCCGCTGGGCGATCCGGCAGGTCAATGAGCAAGCCGGGCGACCCGCGATCATCTATTTCCATCCATGGGAGATCGATCCCGGCCAGCCGCGCCGCGCCGACGCGCCGCTGCGCTCACGGCTGCGCCATTATACCAACCTGTCGGTCATGGCGGCCAAGTTGCGCCGCCTGACCCGCGATTTCGCCTGGACACGGGTGGATGCGCTGGCTGACGCGCAGGCGGCGCTCGCGCCATGATGCTGGGTAATGGGGCTGACCTGGCCGTCATCCTGATGGACCTGAATGATCCGGCGCAGGCGCGCGCGGTCGATGTCTTCGTGCTCGCGCATGCCGACGGATTGCCTTTCCATCGTCCCGCCTGGCTGCACGCGACCGAGCAGGCGACCGGCAATCGCGCGCTCCTGCTGGCAGCGGTCGGGCCATCGGGCCAGATCAGGGGCATCCTGCCTCTGCATCATGTGCGCAGCCGCCTGTTCGGCGCCGCGCTCGTGTCCACGGCTTTCGCGGTCGGTGGCGGCATATTGGCGGAGGATGATCGCGCCATCGCCGTGCTGGCGGCGGCGGCGCAGGGGCTGGCGGGCGAACGCGGCGGCCTGTCGCTGGAACTGCGGGGCGGTCCCGCGCCCGGCGACAGTTGGCAAAGGCTGGATGGAGCGCATGTCGGCTTCGTGCGCCCGCTGGCCGTGGACGATGATGCGGAACTCCTCGCCGTCCCGCGCAAGCATCGCGCGGAACTGCGCAAGGCGCTCGCCAATCCGGCGCTCAGCGTAGAGATCGGTCGTGATGCGCGCCATTTGCGGGACCATTATCATATTTACGCCACGAGCGTCCGCAACCTTGGCACGCCGGTTTTCCCGCGACGCCTGTTCCGCGCCGTGCTGGACCAGTTTGGCGCGGATGCCGATATTCTGATCGTCCGGGAAGGCGACCGACCCGTTTCCGCGGTGCTGACGCTTTACCATCAGGGGCGGGTCATGCCCTATTGGGGCGGTGGGCTTGCCGATGCACGGCGGCTGCGCTCCAATGAACTCATGTATTATCGCCTTATGACCCATGGCCGAGCGCGCGGCATGACACTGTTCGACTTCGGCCGGTCGAAGGCGAGCAGCGGGCAGGCGGCGTGGAAAAAGAGTTTCGGCTTTTATCCCTTGCCCCTCGTCTATCACGCCTGGTCGGCGGATGGCGCGCAGCGCGACATCGATCCGGGCAGCGCCCGGTATCAGCGCCGCGTCGCGCTCTGGAAAAAATTGCCGCTACCGATCGCCAATTTCATCGGCCCGTTCATTTCGCGCGGACTGGGTTGAAACGGATACGAAATGTTCAGCCTCCACGCGTAGATCGGTGGCGGGGCGACAATAGGAATAACGTCGATGAATATGATGAGCGGACTGACAGTCATCGTCGAGCAGGCGCGGCTCACGGATGCAGCCTGCGTCGCCGAACTGGACGCATGGGTCTGTGCGCATCCCGATTCGACGCCCTTTCAACGCCCCGCCTGGATCATGGGCGTAGAGGCCGGGACGGGCCAGAAGGCGAAGATGCTGGTGGCGCGCCGGGCGGGCGGCGACATTGTCGGCGTGCTGCCGCTCACCTATATCCGTTCCGCCCTGTTTGGTCGTGCGCTGGTCGGCAGTGGCTTTGCGGTCGATGGCGGACTGCTGACCACGCATCGCAAGGCTGGCCCCGCGCTTGCCGACGCGGCCTGGACGCTGGCGGAACAACTGGGCTGTTCCACGCTGGAACTGCGTGGGGGCGAAGCGCCCGATGGCGCGGTGTGGCAGGAAAAGGCCGACGCCTATCTGGGCTTCTCCCGACCGCTCGCCGCCGATGACGAAGCGGAGTTGAAGGCCGTGCCCAAGCGTCATCGCGCCGAAATCCGCAAAGGGCTGGGCAACGACCTGACCTTTGAATGTGGCCGGGACAAAAGGCTGCGCGACATTCATTACCGCCTCTATGCGCACAGCGTGCATAATCTGGGCACGCCGGTATTTCCCCGTGGGCTGTTCGACGCCATGCTCGACCATATGGGGAAGGATGCCGACATCGCGATCGTATCGAAGGACGGCAAGCCGCTGTCGGCCGTCATTAGCCTCTATCATCACGGCGCCTGCATGCCCTATTGGCATGGCGCGGCGGAGGGCGCACGGGCGATGCGCTCCAACGAAGTCCTCTATTTCCTGCTGATGCGGCAATCGCGCGAACGTGGCCTGACGACATTCGATTTTGGCCGATCAAAGGTCGGCACTGGCCCGGCGGCCTGGAAAAAGACCTGGGGCTTTGCCGGTGAACCGCTCGGCTATTATTTGCGCACGGCGCCCGGCAAGGAGACGCGCGATGTCAATCCGCTCTCGCCGCAATATCGGCGCAAGGTGGAGCTTTGGAAGAAGCTGCCCGAAGCGATCGCGACCTTGATCGGCCCGCACATCGCGCGGGGGCTGGGATGACCGGCGACATATTGTTCCTGTGTCACCGTATCCCGTTCCCGCCGGATCGCGGCGACAAGATCCGTTCCTATCATTTGCTTCAGCGTCTGGCCCAGATTGCGCCGGTCCATGTCGGCTGCTTTGGCGATGACGATCGCGACATGGACTATGGGGGCGATCTGGCGCAGCTGGCCGCCAGCCAGTGCCTGTTGCGGCGCGATCGGTCGAAAGTCGTGGCCGGGCTGACCGGCCTCGCCAAAGGCCAGTCGTTGCTGGTCTCCCTGTTCGACCATCCCGGCCTGCATCAATGGGTGGCGCAGACATTGTCGCAGAGGCCGATCGCGGCGGTGGTCGCCTATTCGGCGCAGATGGCGCATTTCGTGCCCCAACTTGCCCCCCAGACCCGTTTTCTGATGGATTTTGTCGATTTCGATTCGGCCAAATATGCCGCCTATGGCGCGGAAGGCGCTGGCCCCATGGCCTGGATCAACCGGCGCGAGGGGCGGGTGCTGCTCGATTTCGAACGCGCCATAGCCGCTCGCGCCGACGCCTGCTCCTTCGTCAGCGAAGCCGAAGCCGCGCTGTTCCGCACTGCGTCCGGGCTGGGACCGGACCGTATCGTGGCACTCGAAAATGGCGTGGCGCTCGATTATTTCGATCCCGCCGCCGCCTTTCCCGCCATTGACCATGGCGCTGGCCCGCTGCTCGTCTTTACAGGGCAGATGGATTATCGCCCCAATATCGAGGCGGTGGAAAGTTTCGCGCGCCAGACCTTGCCTGCCATCCAGACCGTCCACCCGCAGGCGCGCTTCGCCATTGTCGGGCGTAACCCGACCAAAGCGGTCGAATCGCTGGCTGATCGGCCCGGCGTTATCGTCACCGGCGGCGTGCCCGATGTGCGCGGCTGGCTGGCGGCGGCCGATATTGTCGTCGCCCCGCTACGGATCGCGCGCGGTATCCAGAACAAGGTGCTGGAAGCCATGGCGATGGCCCGGCCGGTCGTGGCCTCGCCACAGGCTGCGGAGGGGATCGACGCAGCCGACGACACCGAATTTCTGATTGCCGCCAACCCGGCTGAAGAGGCCGCGAAGGTCATCGCCCTGCTTGCCGACCCCGCCCGCGCCGCCCGGATCGGTCTGGCTGGCCGCGCCCGGATGGAGGCGCGCTACCGCTGGTCGGCAACACTTGCCGGATTGCCCGATCTGCTGTTCGGCCACGACGCGGGGTCGCAGGCGGCATGAGCGTTCGGGCGCTTTCGCTTGGCCGGGTGCCGCTGATCGACCGGACCGGATGGCGCGGCCATCTGACCGCGCTGGGCATCGTTGCCTCTGCCATATTGGCGCTGTTCCATGCCGATCTCTGGTCGATGGTCACCATCTGGTGGACGGCCTCCACCTTTGGCCATTGCCTCTTCATCCCTTTGCTCGTCGCCTGGCTGGTGCAGCAACGTCTGCCCGGCCTGCGCCAACTGGAGCCGGTGGCATGGCCGCCGGGGCTGGTCTGGCTGGCGCTGGGAGCGCTGGCCTGGCTGGTTGGCGCGGCGGCTGGCGTGGCGATGGTTCGCCATGGCGCGCTCGTCATGATGTTGCAGGGCGTGACGATCGCGCTGCTCGGCCCGGCGGTCGCGCGCGCGCTCATCTTCCCGCTCTTCTATGCCTTCTTCATGGTCCCCTTTGGTGAGGAGATCGTTCCGCCGCTTCAGCTGGTGACGGCCCGCCTTGCTATGTTCTTCCTCGACCTGTCGGGGGTGCCTGCCCATATGGAGGGCATCTTCATCACGACGCCGACAGGCTATTTCGAGGTGGCCGAGGCCTGTTCCGGGGCAAAATTTCTGATCGCGATGACGGCCTATGGCGTGCTGGTGTGCAATGTCTGCTTCCGCACATGGCCGCGCCGCATCATCTTCATGACCGGCGCGCTGGGCCTGTCGGTGCTGGCCAATGGCGTGCGCGCCTTCGCCACCATCCTCGTCGCCCATCTGACTAGCGTGGACGCGGCGGTCGGTTTCGACCATGTTGTCTATGGCTGGATATTCTTCGCGATCATCATGATTGTCGTGATGGCCACCGCCTGGCCCTTTTTCGATCGAAAGCCGGGCGATCCATGGTTTGATCCGGCGCAGTTGCAGGGGGCGGTGCGGCATCGGACGTCGGCTGGCACCGTGGCCGGCATCGCCCTGGTGCTGATTATCGCTGCGCCGCTCTGGCTCGCCGCAACCGCCGCCACCGCCGATCCGCTGCCTTCGCGAATCGATCTGCCGCTGGTCGATGGCTGGACCCGCACCGCTTCTGACCAAAGCTATCCCTGGACACCCCGTTTCGACGGTGCGGATCATCGCGTCACTGGCCATTATCGCAATGACAAGGGGCAGGTCGTCGACCTGACCATCATTGCCTATGCCCGGCAGGATGAAGGCCGCGAACTGGTCGGCTTTGGTCAGGGCGCGGCGGACCCGGACAGCCAATGGGTCTGGTCCTCGCCCGCCCGCGCACCCGCCAATGCGCGCGGCGAACAGATCACGGCGCCCGGCCCTGTGGTCCGTCATGTCGTAAGCTTCTATGTCGTGGGGGCAGGAAACCCCACGGGCAGCCGCCCTGCGGTCAAGATCGAAACGATGAAAGCGCGCCTGTTGGGACAGGATCAGCGCGCCGTCGCCATCCTCATTTCCGCGCAAGAGGGCGAAGGCCAGTCCGCCGACGCTGCCATCAATGCTTTCCTGGACGATATGGGTGACGTGAAGCTTTTGGCTGACCGCGCGATGGGCTTGCGCTAGGGCGGTCACCATGTGCGGCATAGCAGGTATCTTTCATCTCGAAACGGCCAAGCCGGTCGATCCCGCGCGCGTGCGCGCCATGCTCGACGCGATGCCGCATCGCGGGCCGGACGGCAGCGGCATCTGGACCGCGCCCGGCGTGGGCCTTGGCCATCTGCGCCTGTCGATCATCGACCTGGAGGCCGGTGCGCAACCCATGCTGACCGAGGATAAAAGCCTGGCGGTCATATTCAACGGCGAAATCTATAATTTCGGCGAAGTCCGCGCGGAACTGGAGGCCAAGGGCCACATCTTCCGCACCCATAGCGACACCGAAGTCATCCTCCACGGCTATCGCCAATGGGGCGAGGATTGCGTCCACCGCTTCAACGGCATGTTCGCCTTCGCCCTGTTCGATGCGCGGGCGCAATCGCTCTGGCTGGTACGCGACCGGCTGGGAGTCAAACCGCTCCATTATGCCCTGCTGTCCGACGGCAGCCTGATCTTCGGATCGGAACTGAAAAGCCTGCTCGCCCATCCGTTGCTGCGCCGCGCGCCGGATCTGAGCGCGGTCGAGGATTATATGGCCTATGGCTATGTCCCCGACGACGCCTGCATGGTCGCTGGCGTGCGCAAGCTGGGCGCAGGCGAAACGCTGCGGCTGGTGCGCGGTCGCCCTTTGCCCCAGCCCCAACGCTATTGGGACGTCAGCTTCGCCGATCGGACCAAGGCGAAACCGCAGGAACTGGAGGAAGAACTGGTCGCCCTGATGCGGCAGGCCGTCCGGTCCCGCATGGTCGCGGACGTGCCGCTGGGCGCCTTCCTGTCGGGCGGGGTGGACAGTAGCAGCGTGGTCGCGCTGATGGCGGAAGCTTCGTCCCAGGCGGTCAAGACCTGCACCATCGGCTTCGATGTCGCCTCGCTCGACGAAACCGCCTTTGCCGATCGCATCGCCCGCCGCTTTGCGACCGACCATCGCACCCGTATCGTGTCGCCAGACGACTACGGCCTGATCGACCGGCTTGCCTTCCATTTTGACGAACCCTTTGCCGACGCCTCCGCCTTGCCGACCTTTCGCGTGTGCGAACTGGCGCGGGAACAGGTCACAGTGGCGCTGTCGGGCGATGGCGCGGATGAAGCATTTGCAGGCTATCGCCGCCATCGCTTCCAGATGCAGGGGGAGCGGATACGCGGCCTCATCCCGGCTTCCGTCCGTCAGCCCCTGTTCGGCGCGCTCGGCAAATATTATCCCAAGGCGGACTGGGCGCCGCGCGCGCTGCGGGCCAAATCGACCTTCCTTGAACTGGCGGGGGAGGGCGGGGCTGCCTATGCCGCGTCGGTCGGAGTCACGCCGCATGCGCTGCGCCACCGGCTCTACGATCAGGACATGAAAAGCCGTTTGGGCGCCTATCGCGCCGAAGATCGCTACATCAAGGCAATGGCCGATGCCCCTGCTCGCGATCCGCTCGACCGCGCCCAATATGCCGACATCCGCATCTGGCTGCCCGGCGACATCCTCACCAAGACCGACCGGATGAGCATGGCCGTCAGCCTGGAGGCACGCGAACCATTGCTCGACCATCGCCTCGTCGAATTTGCCGCGCGCCTGCCGGTCAATCAGCGGATCAGGGGCAATAGCGGCAAATATCTGCTGAAAAAGGCGATGGAACCCTATTTGCCGCAGGACATACTCTATCGCCAGAAAATGGGCTTCGTCACCCCCATCAGCGCCTGGTTCCGTGGCGCGCTTGCGGGCGAGGCGACGGCGATCGCAGGCGGATCGTCGCTGGCGCGCACGGGATGGTTCGATCCCAAGGCTTTGGCCAAAATCGCGGCGGACCATAAATCCGGCATGGCCGATCATGGGCGGCTGCTCTGGCAATTGCTGATGCTCGACAAGTCGCTGGAACGGCTGTTCGGGATTTAACCCGAATAGTGCATGTCTTACGAACGGATGGGGTGCTGACTCTCCCCCTTGCAACCGATCGCGCCCGGTGCCAACGGGGCACATGGCGATAAGCAGGGCGCATCAGTGACAGTCTCCAAGGAAATGGTCCGGCTGCGGCTCTATGCCCTGAGCCTGGCTGGCGACATGGCAGGGCTGGTGTGTGCGTTTCTCGCGGCCAACTGGTTCGTGCTGGGCGCGCTTTGGGGGGAACCGGGCAAGCCGCACGGCCTCGTCATGTTCGCGATGATCGCGCCGCTCTATGCGCTGCTTGGCGTGCAGGGCGGCGGCTATGGCATCCACAGCCTGGAAAATGTCCGGCGCGGCATTTCGCGCGCGCTGCTGGCGCTGGCGCAGGCGGCCTTGCTGATGCTGCTGATCGTCTATCTGGGCAAGATCGCCGAACAGCTTTCGCGCCTGACCTTCATTGTCGGGCTGGGATTGGGCGCAATAGCGGTCGTGCTGGTGCGGCTTCTGGTTGTGCGGCTTGCCAAGCGCTTGCTGGGCGAAGTGCCGCACCTGACCGCCGTCATCATGGACGGCGTCGCTGTGGAAACCGGCCCCCACATGCTGATCATCGAAGCGGCCGCCGCCGATCTGCGCCCCGAACGGCATGACGCCGACATGGCGGCGCGGCTGGCGCAAGCGGTCGGCATGGCCGAACGGGTCATCGTCGCCTGTCCGCTCGACCGGATGGATGGATGGTCAGCGGCGCTCAAATCCCTGTCGGCGCGGGGCGAAATCATCGTGCCCGAACTGCTCCGCTTCGCGCCTGCGCGGGTCGATGAATTTGACGGCCAGCCGACCATCATCGTCGCGGGCGGCCCGCTCCAGTTCCGCGACCGCCTGATCAAGCGCCTGTTTGACGTCATCGTCGCGGGCGCGGCGGCGATCATCCTGTCGCCAATTCTCGTCGTCGCTGCGCTGGCGGTGAAGCTGACCAGCCCCGGCCCCGTCATCTTCCGCCAGCCGCGCATCGGCAAGGACGGGCGGTCCTTCCAGATCTACAAATTTCGCTCGATGCGCGCCGAGGCGAGCGACAGCAGGGCGGAGACTTTGACCGCGCGCGACGACAATCGGGTTACCCGCGTCGGTGCCTTCCTGCGCAAGTCCAGCATCGATGAACTTCCCCAGCTTTTCAATGTATTGAACGGCGACATGAGCATTGTCGGCCCGCGTCCTCATGCCGCAGCGGCGAAGGCAGGCGACACGCTCTATTGGGAAGTCGATGCCCGCTACTGGGCGCGTCATTGCATCAAGCCGGGTATGACCGGCCTGGCGCAGGTGCGCGGCCATCGCGGATCGACCGATCATCATCAGGATCTGATCGACCGGCTGCAATCGGACCTTGAATATGTCACCGCCTGGTCGGTCTGGCGCGACCTGCGGATCATCGTCGCGACGCTGGGCGTGCTCTTCCATCACAAGGCCTATTGAGCATGACCGACCTCTGGCTTGGCGCGCTCCTTCTCGTCTCGCTGGTCGCTGTGCTGTGGCCGATCCTCTTCTATCCGCTCGTGTTGCGCGCATTGCCGACACAGCCCGAACGGCCCGTCGCGGGACCGACGCCCAGCGCCTCGCTGCTGTTCTGCGCCTATAACGAGGCGGATGCGATGCCCGAAAAGCTCGCCAATCTGGCCATGCTCAAACGCCAGCACCCCAGCCTGGAACTGCTGGCCTTCGATGACGGATCGTCCGACGGCACGGGCGATCTGATCGCGGCGCAGGGCGATCTCGTCACGCTGATCCGTGGCCCCGGTCGCAGCGGCAAGGCCCATGGCATGAAGCAGCTCGCGGCGCGTGCGCGCGGCGACATATTGATCTTCACCGACGCCAATGTGCTGCTCGATTCCGAAGCGATCGACAATCTGCTCGCCCGCTATGCTGACCCGGACATTGGCGGCGTGCTGGGGTCGCTCCATTATGTCGGACAGGGCGAAAGTGCGACCGCTTCGGTCGGATCGCTCTACTGGCGGATCGAGGAGCGGTTGAAGGACGAGGAATCGCGCACCGGCAATGTGCTGGGGGCGGACGGCTCGATCTTCTCGATCCGCCGCAGCCTCTATCCCGATTTCCCCGACAGCGTGCTCGACGACCTCACCGTCTCCATGGCGGTGGTGTTCGCGGGAAAACGGTTGGTGAAGGCAAAGGATGTGATCGCGCGCGAACGGCTGGTCACGGCTCGCAAGGACGAATATCGGCGCAAGGTACGCATCGCTGCCCGCGCCTGGCACACGCACAGCCATCTTGGCCCGCAATTGCGCCGCATGGCCGCGATCGACCGCTTCAAATATGCCTCTCGCAAGATTGTCCGCTGGTTCGGCGGGCTGTTCATCCTGACCGGCGCGATCGCGGCGGGCGCATTGGCGCTGCGCATATCGCCGATGCTCTATCTGATCGGCGCGCTGGTCGTCGCCTTGGTCATCTGGCGCGGCATCCGTGCCCGAAGCGGCCCCTTCGCCGCACTGGTCGACGTGCTGATCGCCTATGCCGCGACCCTGCAAGGCGTGGCCAAGGCGATGACCGGACGCACCGTCACCATCTGGAATCCGGCCAAGTCGCGCTGACCCTCTCGTCAAAGCCGTGCGATCTTGTATAGCGCCAATGCTGTTCCCCATCGGAGAATGACGTGATTACTGTTCAGCGGGTGGCCAAGGCTGTCGGCAAGCATCTGACCCGAACCGCGCTGAAACTGCGCAAGGCGCTGGGCGCGCGGGCTAACCGCGGCTGTCCGGCCTGTGGCGCGACGGTCGTCGGTTTCTTTCGCTATGGCGACAATGGCGAATGGGGGTGCCCGGAATGCGGCGCATCGCCGCGCGAGCGGCTGATGAACTGGCTGATGGCCCAGGGGACGCTGACGGTGCCGACCGACGGCGCGATCCTGCATATGGCGCCCAATGAAGCCAGCCTTGTCCGCCGCTTTGCCGCCGCTGCCGACTATATCCCCGCCGATCTCGACCCGTCGCGCTACACCGTGCCGAACATGCACCGCGTCGACCTGATGGAACTTGCCGATACCGATCGCTACGACCTGTTCTACGCCAGCCATGTGATGGAGCATGTGCCTGACGACATGGCCGTGCTGCGTAACATTTTGCGCGCGCTGAAACCCGGTGGCGAAGCCTGGCTGATCGTGCCTTTATGGGAAAAGCCGACCGAGGATGGCAGCTTCGCCATGCCCCCGCGCGAGCGGGAGCGCCGCTTTGGCCAGTGGGACCATGTCCGCCAATATGGGCCGGATTTTGCCGATCGCATCCGCGCGGCGGGTTTCGATCTGGAGGAAATCGACGCCGCCAGCATCGACGTCGCGACCCGCCATTTCTATGCGCTGGACGACCGGCTGTTTCGCGCCCGCAAACCCGGCGGGGCCGCCGCGCGGTGAGCAGCCTCGCGCGGATGGAGGCGTCCGCCCGTATCCTTGCGCTGGTGAAGCTTGCCAATGTCGGCCTGATCCTCATCTGGGGTTTCGCCGTCACCTTCGTGTTCGTGCGCGCCCTGCCGCTGGCCGAATTCCAGTCCTTCCTGCTGCTCGTCGCCTTCGGCAATTTCACCATTTCGGCCGAATTCGGGTTGACCAGCATCATCTACGCCCGGCTGCGACGCCACTGGCTGGGCGGCAGTGAAGGCGACATAGGCGCGTTCCGCCTGGAGGAAATGGGGGTGCTGTTCCTGTTCCTTGGCCTGATCGTCGCGGGCGGTACGATCATCCTGCTCGTCGCGCTGGCGGCGGGATGGATCGGCACGGCCATGCCCTTGCTGTTCATCCTCTTTTTCCTGTCCGCCTGCCTCAACCTGCCGGGCCTGCTGGCCAAGCGGGCGTTGGCGGCGGTGGACGGCAATTTCCTGTGGGAAGCGCTCGATTGCGGGCGGCGGGTCGTCACCATCGCGCTGCTGCTGTCGATCCTGGCCGGGCTGGACCCGCGCCTGTCGCTTGCCTTGCAACTCCTGGTCAGCCTCCTCGTCATCGGCTGGGCGATCGCCCATGTCCACCATCGCCTTGGCATGCGGCCGCGCCACTGGATCGCCTTCCGCGTGGGCGGTGGCCATGTCCGCACCCATTATCTGCGCGACATAGGGGCGTCGGCGGCTTTCACCGTTTCCGACATCATCGCCTATAACGCCCCCTATTTCACGATTGCGCTGGCGACCAGCGACGCCCGGCCGATGCTGCTGTTCGATTTCTTCTTCAAGATGTCGAGGTCACTGTCGATGTTGGTCCGCGCGCTGGTGGAAGCCGCGCTCCCCCGCATCACCCGGGCCTATCATGCGGGCGACGCGGTACGGCTGCGCCAGTTGCTTGGCCGGGCGCTGGGGGCTGCGATGGTCTTCGCCCTGGCGCTGTCCGCCCTGCTCTTGGGCGCTGGCGACCGGCTGTTCGCCATATTGTTCGACGGTCGCGCCAGCATCGATCGCGCCGATCTCATCCTTATCGTCGTCGCGCTCCTCGCTCTCGCGCTGCTGTGCGTGTCGGTCTATGTGCAGGCGGCGCTGGGCCGCTTTTCGCATCTGCTCGCCCGTTCGCTTCCCTTCCTCGCCGGGTCGCTGCTCAGCGTCCCGCTCGCCCGCCTGCTCTGGCCGGAACGTTTCGATCTTGCCTTCCTTGGTCTCTATGCGCTGACGCTGCTGCTGGCCGCGGCCCTGCATGCAGTCTCGCTGCGCCGGTTGGTGCGGCGATGAAGGTCGCGATGCTTGATCCCTCGCTCTTTACCGGGCGCTATGACGACAGCCTCTGCGCGGCGCTGGCCGGGGCGGGGGCGGACGTGACCCTGCTTGCCCGCCCGATGCGCGCGACCGACGCGATCGACCCGCAGGGCTATCGCTATGTCCCGCATTTCTTCCGCCATAGTGAGGCGCTGCGCAAGCGGATCGGCGAAGGCCGCCCCTTCCGCGTCGCCAAGGCGATGGAATATGGGCTGTCCTGCGCGCTCGGCGACATGGGGCCGCTTGCGCGCGCCGATGTCGTCCATGTCCAGTGGCTGCCGCTGGCGCCTGCCGACCGATTGATGCTGCGCCGGTTGAAGGGCCGCACCGCGCTGGTCCACACCGTTCACAATGCCGACGCCTATCATGCCGATGCCGGGGTGCAGGGCAGGGGCTATCGGGCGTTGCTCGATCAGTTCGACGCGCTGGTCGTCCATGGCGACACCACGCGCGCCGCGCTGGTGGGGCAGGGGATCGATCCCGCGCATATCCATGTGACGCCGCACCCGCCGATGCAATTGATGACGGCCACTGCCGCAGACCTTGCCTCCGTTCTCGATCCAGCCGTGCCGCGCATCCTCTTCTTCGGGACGATCCGTCCCTATAAGGGCGTCGATCTGCTGATCGATGCCTGCCTTCAGCAATGGCAGGCGGGCCACGCCTTTGAACTGGTGCTGGCGGGCAAACCCTTCATGGATGTCGCGCCCTTGCTCCAGAAGGTCCGCGCCGCTGGCTTTGCCGATCGTCTGCTGACCGATTTCGGCTTCCTGACCGAAGGCCGTCTCGACGCGCATATGGTCAAGTCCGATGTCATCGCCTTCCCCTATCGCCATATCGATTCCAGCGGCGCGTTCCTGTCCGCGCTGCACCATGGCAAGGCGATGGTGACGTCGGACGCAGGCATGTTCGGCCAATTGCCCGAAGGCGTAGCGACCCGCTTTCCGGCGGGAAATGCATCGGCGCTCGCCCAAGCCCTCTTGCCGCTGGTACAAAGCGCCGCCATCAGGCAAAAACAGGGCGGCCAGGCGCGCGCCTATGGGACGATAATGGGGGATTGGAAGGACATGGCGGTGGCGACGATCGGCATCTACAACGCAGTGCTGGCCGCGCGCGCATGAACCGCTATGTTCGTGAGGCCGCCGATCGCCTGCTTGCGCTGCGCCTGGCGCTGGCCGGTCGCGTGCATCAATATCCCGAAATTCAGGCGTTGAAGCGCTTTCTGTCGGGGTTCAAGGTCGACTGCCTGTTCGACGTCGGCGCCAATCGCGGCCAATATGCGACGATGGCACGCAAGGATGCGGGCTATCGCGGCCTGATCCTTTCCTTCGAGCCGAACCCGGCCGTGTTCGCCGAACTGCAAATGCGCGCGGCTTCGGACCGCCGCTGGCATGTGTTCAACATGGCGCTGTCGGATTTTGACGGCACCGCCGATTTCAACATCATGGCCGCCGATCAATTTTCCTCGCTCAAGGCGCCGTCCAGCGCACAGGACGATATTTTCGCGCGCCGTAACAAGGTGACGCAGACACTCGCCACACCTTGTCGCCGCCTAGATACGCTGTTGCCTGAATTGATCGCGCAGCATGGTTTTTCCCGACCGTTCCTGAAAATGGATACGCAGGGACATGACCTGTCGGTTTGCGAAGGAGCGGGCGCGGCACTGGCGCAGATGACGGGCATGCAGACCGAACTGGGGGTGCGACCCATTTACGAAGGCGGCACCGGCTATCGCGCGATGATCGAGTGGCTGGACGCGCGCGCCTTCATCCCTTCGGCCTTCTTCGCCAATAATAAGGGGCATTTCCCGCTACTCGTCGAAATGGACGGCATTTTCGTCAACCGGGCGCTGGTTCAGGATTGATCATGGAGTCGCCCGCGTCCTTTTTCAGCGCGCGCCGCCTGTTCCTGGCGGGGGCGATCGGCCTGACATTGTGGCTGGGCGCGACGTTCCTGTGGCACGTCACCTATCGTCAGGGGATCAGCCTGGCGGTCATCCTGTTTCTGGATCAGGATTTCCCCGCCCTGATCATGCCCTTGCTGCTGATGGCGCTCGCCGCACCCTTTGCCGAAGGGCGCGGGATCATCCTGCCGCGACCCACCGCGCGGATCGTCGTGCCGCTGATCGTGCTGATGGGGCTGGCGGCCTGGGCGGGTCATTACGCCCTGTTTCAGGATTACGCCATTTCCCGCGATGAGGAGGTCGCCCGTTTCGCCGCCGCCTATATGCGTGAGGGGCTGTTCGCCCGGCCGATCCCGATCGAATGGGAACCCTATCGCCGCGCGATCATGCCCGAATTCTTTTCCCCCTTCGGCGCTGCGGATTATTGGACGGCGGCTTATCTGCCGGTGAACAGCGCGATCCAGGCGCTATTCTGGCAATTGGGGGATCCCAACATGGCGGGCCCGGTATTGCTGATCACCGGCCTGTTCGCCCTCTGGCGCGTCGCGCTGCACCTGATGCCCGATCGGCCCGATGCGGTGTGGGTGACTGTCCTGCTGGGTTGTTCGTCCAGCCAGTTGTGGATCACGGCGATGACGCCCTATGCCATGACCGGGCATTTCGCGCTCAACATGGTGTGGCTGGCGCTGGTGCTGCGGGGCGGGGTGCTCGGCCATGTCAGCGCGGGTGTCGTAGCGCTGGTCGCCGCCGGGCTGCATCAATGGCATTTTCCGCCCATCTTCATCGCGCCGTTCATCCTGTGGATGCTGCTTGCTCGTCGCTGGACGGTGGCGGCCTTCCATGCGCTGACCCTTGTGGCAATCGTCATCGTCTGGGCCAAGATCTGGCCGGCCTTCCTGCTCGATATGCTCGGCGCGCCAGCGGACGTCCGTCCCTCCGCCGGCGTTGCGGACAAGGTTGGCAGCCTGTTCCAGCGGCTGGGCGATCGCTGGCAGCCGCTGGTCAATCTCAGCCGCTTCGTCGCCTGGAATAATATATTGATGGTGCCCCTGGCTGCGCTCGGCATCGCCGCAATGCGGTGGAAGCGGGCGATCAGGGGGCAGGAAATCGCGCTGCCGCTGGCGCTTGGCTGTCTGGCCGGATGCGCGCTGGCGCTGGCGCAGGGCTATGGCTGGGGCTTTCGCTATGCCCATGGCTATATCGGCCCCTTCTGTCTGCTGGCCGGGCTTGGCTGGGCGCGTTTCCGGCCGCGCGATGCGCTCAGGCCGCTGATCATCGGCCTGTTCATCACTGGCCTTGCCAGCATCTTTCTGGTCTGGCGCACCCATGCATTCGTCGCGCCCTACGCCGCCAGCCATCGGCTGATCGATTCCAGCCAGGCCGATGTCGTGCTGGTCGATCCGCGTGGCGGCCTTTACGTCACGGATCTGGTGCGCGGCCGCAATGGCGTGCCGGGCAAGCCGATGGTCATGAATATGGGGATGCTGACGCTCGATCAGGTCGATGAGCTATGCCATAATTATGTCGTCGAACTGTTCGATCGCGCCGAATTCCGGCCCCTCGGCGTGCCGCTGGCGCGGTGGAACCTGGGCCGCATGGACGCCCTGCGCGCGCATATGAAGGAAGAAGGCTGCGACAAGCCGGTCCAGCCGCCGCTCCCCGAAACATTCGAGGATGCATTGGAAGCCGCCGACAATGCCATGTGAAGCGGGCTATTGCCCCTTCACATAGACCCGCTTGCCGCCAATCCATGTTTCCAGCACTTGCGTCGCGCGAATGTCGGCCGGGCGGGCGGTGGCAATGTCCCGATCAATCAGCAGGAAATCCGCCCGCTGCCCCGGCACCAGACTGCCAAAGCGTTTTTCCGCGAAACCGGCATAGGCGGCCTGGCGGGTGAAGCCGTCCAGTGCCGCCTCGAAACTGATCTTTTGCTGCGGCAGCCATCCGCCGATCGGTTCACCCTTACCATCCTCGCGGCTCATCGCGACGGCGATGCCGACAAAGGGATTGGGGCTTTCGACCGGCACGTCGGAGCCAAAGGCCAGCGGCACCCGGTTATCCAGCATCGCCTTCCACGCATAGGCACCCGCCAGTCGTGCCTCGCCCAGCCGCGCGGTCGCCATGCGCCAGTCGGACGCTTCATGCACGGGTTGCATCGATGCGATGATGCCGAACTGCGCGAAGCGCGGCAGGTCGGAAGGGCTGACAATCTGCGCATGTTCGATCCGCCAGCGCCGGTCGCCCTTATAGGTTTCCGACAATTCCTGGATCGCGTCCAATATCTCGCTGTTCGCCGCGTCGCCGATGGCATGGGTGGCGATCTGGAAATTGTCCATCGCCGCGCGGCTCATGATGTTGCGCAGTTGCGTGTCGGGGATCATCGGCAGACCGCGTTGCCCCGGCGCGTCCGCATAGTCCGCCTTCAGCCACGCGCCGCGCGATCCCAGCGCCCCGTCCAGCACCAGCTTGATCCCGCCCAGCCGCAGCCGGTCGTCATACAGCCATGGTGTCGGTTCCGGCCCGGCGATCAGGGTCATATTGCCGATGCCCGCCGCATAGGCCATGATCCGCACGCGCAATGCGCCCCGGTCGGCGGATCGGCGGAATGCCTGCCAATCCTCTATGCTCGTCCCCATGTCGGCAATGCCGGTGATCCCGGTCGCCAGCAACGCGCGTTGCGCCTTTTCAAAGGCGATGTCGCGGTCTTTCGGCGCAGGGGCGGGGACGACCTTTGCGATCAGGTCCATTGCCTTGTCCACGAACACGCCAGCAGGCTTGCCCGCCGCCATTTCGATCCGGCCCCCGACAGGCGCCTTGGTCGCCGCCGTCACGCCCGCCGCGCGGATTGCGGCGCTGTTGGCCCAGCCCGCATGGCCGTCCACCCGCTCCAGCCATACCGGAATATCGCTGACCGCCGCGTCCAGATCCGCCGCTGTCGGGAATCGGCCCAGCCCCCATTGTTCCTGATTCCAGCCCGTGCCGATGATCCATTTGCGGCCAGCACCATCCTGCGCATAGGCTCTGATCTTGGCCTGCGCCTCCGCCAAAGACTTGGTATCTGACAGGTCCAGCGTGATGAGCGCCAGGCCCAGCCCCATGACATGACCGTGCGCGTCGATCAGGCCGGGGATCAGCGTCTTGCCCCCCGCATCCATGCGGAAGGACAACCCTTTGGGCCGTTCGGGCCAGGGTTGGCCCTTTTTGGGCTTTTTGGGCTTATATTCCGGCTCCTGATAGCGATCAGGCAGCAATTTTTCGACCTTGCCGTCATCGTCGATCAGCAGCGCGCGAAAATGCACGATCTTGCCATTGGGATCGACCGCCATGCCGTTGACGTTATCAATGACCCCGGACGCGAAGGCGGGGAGGGTGGAGGCGGTCAGAGCCGCGATCGTCAAGCAACCTGCGCGGGCCAATGCAGCAGCGCGAACCATAGGAATGTCAGCCTTCACGCCCGCGTAATCCTTCGCACCAGCGCGCTCGTGTCCTGCCGGCTGCCGCCCAGCGCCTGCACGTCTGCGTAAAATTGATCGACCATCGCCGTCACCGGCAGGGTGGCGCCGTTCGCCCGCGCCTCTTCCAGTGCCAGCCCCAGATCCTTGCGCATCCAATCGACTGCGAAGCCGAAATCGAAACGGTCCTGCGCCATCGTTTTCCAGCGATTGTCCATTTGCCAGCTCTGCGCCGCACCGCCGGAGATCGCTTCAAAAACCGCGTCCAGATCCAGTTCCGCCGCCTGCGCAAAGCGCAGCGCTTCGGCCAGCCCTTGCAACACGCCGCCGATGCAGATCTGGTTCACCATCTTGGTCGTCTGGCCAGCCCCCGCGCCGCCGACATGGACGATCCGCGCGGCATAGGCGTTCATCACGATCTTCGCGGCGGTGACCGCCGGTTCGCTGCCGCCGCACATGATCGACAGTCGGCCATTTTCCGCGCCTGCCTGACCGCCCGATACCGGCGCATCGACGCTGTGGATGCCCCGGCTTTCGCCTTCGACGAACAATTGCCGCGCGATTCGGGCCGATACCGTTGTGTGGTCGATGAACAGCCCGCCCGGCTTCATCGTGCGAAATGCGCCCTCGCGCCCCAGCGTCACTTGGGCCAGATCGTCGTCATTGCCCACGCAACTGATGACGATGTCCGCTTCCTCGGCCGCCTTGGCCGGGCTGATCGCCACCGTGCCGCCATAGGCTTCCGCCCAGCTTTTCGCCTTGCCGATGGAGCGGTTATAGACGGTGAGGCTGTGCCCCGCCTTTGCCAGATGGCCTGCGATCGGGCCGCCCATGACGCCCAGGCCGATAAACGCGATATTAGCCATATGCCCCGTATATTTAGTGCGCCAGACCAAGCCATAGGGCCAGTTTTCCGACAGTGCCAGTTTCTTCACGCGCAATTTTCCGCTAGGGGGCGGGCCATGAACAGCTTAGCGAAGATAGAGAGCGCCTTGCCGCTGCCGATCACCGTCGATGACATTCTTGCCGCGCGGACCCGGATTGCCGGTTCGATCGTCAAGACGCCGACGCTGATCAGCCAGACTCTGTCGACGATGCTGGGCTGCAAGGTCTATCTGAAGTTTGAAAATCTTCAATTCACCGCAGCCTATAAGGAACGCGGCGCCCTCAACCGCCTGTTGCAGCTGGACGACGCGGCCAAGGCCAAGGGTGTCATAGCCGCGTCGGCGGGCAATCATGCGCAGGGGCTGGCCTATCATGGCAAGCGGCTGGGCGTGCCTGTCACCATCGTCATGCCCACGACGACGCCTACGGTGAAGGTCACCCAGACCCAGGGTCATGGCGCGACCGTGGTGCAATATGGCGAAAAGTTCGATGACGCCTATGCCCATGCGCGGCTGCTGGAGGTGGAGCAGGGGTTGACCTTCATCCATCCCTTTGACGAGCCGGACATTATGGCGGGGCAGGGGACGGTCGCGCTCGAAATGCTGGAGGATGCGCCGGAGATCGATACGCTGATCATTCCGATCGGCGGTGGCGGGTTGTTTTCCGGCATGGCGACGGCCGCACGGGCGATGAAGCCGGATATAAGGCTGGTCGGCGTGCAGGCCGAACTTTATCCGTCCATGTATGATTTCATCAAGGGCGCGGACCTTGCCTGTGACGGCGACACGCTGGCGGAAGGCATTGCCGTCAAGCAGCCGGGCGAATTGACGCGCCGCTTTGTCGAACGGTTGGCGGACGATGTGCTGCTGGTCGACGAACGACGGCTGGAGGAGGCGCTGAGCCTCTTGCTCCAGATTGAAAAGACCGTGGTGGAAGGGGCAGGGGCGGCGGGCCTTGCCGCGCTGCTGACCTATCGCGACCAATTTGTCGGCCGCAATGTCGGGCTTATCCTGACCGGCGGCAATATCGATACCCGACTGCTGGCCAATGTTCTGCTGCGCGATCTGGCCCGGTCGGGCCGTCTGGCGCGGTTGCGTATCATTCTGCAGGACCGGCCGGGCGCGCTGTTTCATGTGGCCAAGATTTTCGATCAGGAAGCGGTCAACATATTGGAACTGGCGCATCAGCGTATTTTCACGAACCTGCCGGCCAAGGGGCTGAGCCTGGACGTGGAATGCGAGACGCGCGATCGCGCCCATCTCCAGCGGCTCATCGCGGCACTGGGCGAGGCTGGCTATGAGGTTGCGCCGATCGAGGTTGCGTGACGCGCGAACGATCTCTTAACATTTCGTGGTAAACGCTCTTTTCATAGGCGCGTCGCAACGGCATAGTCGCGGCATGATCCACCCGCGCCGCCGCCACGAAGGGGATATTGGAGCGTGACTGCACCTTTTCGTTTTCCCCGCTTTTTCGTGACCAATCCGTCGCCCTGCCCCTATCTGCCGGGGCGCAGCGAGCGGAAGGTGTTTACCGAACTGAACGGGGACAACGCCGCCGAACTCAACGATGCGCTGGGCCGCATCGGCTTTCGCCGCAGCCAGAATGTCGCCTATCGCCCCAGTTGCGCCGATTGTTCGGCATGTGTTTCGGTGCGTGTCGTCACGGACGAATTTCGCCCCAACGCGACCCAGCGCAAGCTGATCCGCCGCAACAGCGACCTGACGGTCACCGCCTGCAAGCCATGGTCGACCGAAGAACAATATGCGCTGCTCCAGCGCTATCTGTCGGCACGTCATCCCGGCGGCGGCATGACCGAGATGGACGAGATGGATTTTGCCGACATGGTCGAACAGACCCCGGTCGACAGCCATGTCGTTGAATATCGCGAACCCGGCGTCGACGGGCGCGTCGGCAAGCTGGTCGGCGCTTGCCTGACGGATCGGCAGGGCGATGGCCTGTCGATGATCTACAGCTTCTTCGACACAGAGTTGGACAATCGTCCGGGGCTGGGTAATTTCATCATCATGGACCATATCCTGCGCGCTTCGGCGGCGGGCCTGCCCTATGTCTATCTGGGTTACTGGGTCGACGGTTCGGCGCGGATGCAATATAAGGTCCGCTATCGACCGCTCGAAAAGCTGAGCCGGGCCGGCTGGGTCCGGTTCGATCCTGATGAGCAGGATCAGGCTATTCGTCACGTTGCGCAGCGTGACGAGCCTCCGCTGCCAATCGAACTGGCGAGCATGTTTCGCAAATAGCGGCCCTATTCCATAGATTTGCTATTATTTTCGCGCGCGCGGCAAGTAAATCCGACCAGAATGACAGAGTGTGAGGAGGTTGTTTAACTTTCTCGGCTAGTCCTGCCATGATGAACGCAATGATGGCGACATGGGCGGAGGCTGGCGATGGATCGCTTTGCTGAACGCCGATTCGATGATTTCCGGCGAGCGCTGGATGACGGTCAGCGGATCGACATTTCATTACATGATCGAAATGAAATACTGTTTTCGCCGGTCTTTAATCATTTGTCGCCTTCCTTGTCGCGTTGGATCGCCGATGCACGGGGCCGGATATTGGCGACTGACCAGGATGCTGGTTTGGCCGGCAAGACATGGCGCGCATTGCTGGACCGCGCGGACCGTCGCGTCCTGCTGAAGGCCGCGATCGCGGAGGAGCAGCCGCAGCCCCTGACCGTGCGATTGCCGGGCACGGACGGCCAGCGGCGGTGGTGCCTTCTTCGAATGCGGCGGATGACCAGCACGGATGGCCTGGTCCGCTATTATGGCACGTTGGAAGATGTGCACGATCGCCACGATAGCCAGGCTCGCGCGCTGGAAAGGGCGTTGGCCGAAAGCCGGGAACATTATCGCTGGTCAGTCGAACTGAGCCCGCAGGTACCGTGGACCGCTGCCCCCGATGGCGCGATTGAGGAAGTTGGACCGCGCTGGCTGAACCTGACCGGCATGGTCGCGAAGAAGGCGCTGGGAACCGGCTGGCTTGTCGCGCTCCACCCGGACGATCTGCCCCGGACTATCACCATTTGGACCAAGCATCTGGCATCCGGCGCGCCGATCGACATCGATTATCGTATCCGGCTGCGCGATGGCGGCTATCGCTGGATGCGTGCCCGCGCGGCGGCGCGCCGCGACGAGCAGGGGCAGATTGTCCGCTGGTATGGCACGCTGGAGGATGTGCACGCGCAAAAGCTCGCCCTGCGCGCGCTGGCGGACAGCGAGGAACGTTCGCGTCTGGCGGTGCAGGCGGCGCGGCTGGGCATTTGGGATTTCGACGTCGCAACTGGCGAACGCCGCTGGTCGGCTGAATTTCGCGCGATGCTGGGTCTGAGCGAGGATCAACCTGCGACCAGCGAACTGGCGCTGTCGATCGTCCATCCTGACGATCGTGAGACCCTGCGGGTCATGCTGGACGCAGTCGCTTCCGGCGCCGTTCCGCCCCATTTCGAGGCGACATTGCGGGTCCACCGCGCCAGTGATGGCGCCTTGCGCTGGATCAGGAGCAGCGGCTGGACCACACGATCTGAATCCGGACGGGCGCAGCGCGTCATCGTGACATTTCTGGACGTGACCGATCAGCGTGATGCCGAGGACCGCATCCGCTGGGCCGCAACGCATGATCCCATGACTCGCTTGCCAAACCGCGCCTTATGGCAGGCGACGCTCGACGATATGGCCGAACGACAGGGGCAAACCGGCAAACGCTTTGGCCTGCTTCTGCTCGATATTGACGATCTTAAACGCACGAATGATTCGCTGGGCCATGACGCGGGCGATGCCTTGCTATGCGCCTTTGCCGGACGCCTTGCGGCGATTGCCCCGCCGGACGCGCTTCTGGGACGGCTGGGGGGTGACGAATTCGGCCTGATCGCGCCGTCATTGACCGATGGCGCGGCACTGGAGGCGTGGAGCGCGAAGCTGATCGAAAGCCTGCGCACGCCCCATGTCCATAATGGCCGTTCGATCGATTGCGGGGTCAGCATCGGCGGCGCGGTGTTTGGCGATCATGGTGATCGGGCGGAGGATCTGCTTAAAGCGGCGGACCTGGCGCTCTATGCGTCGAAAGCCGCCGGCCGTGGCCGCCTGACCCTGTTCCATTCCGATCTGCGCGCGCAGGCACAGCAGCGCAGTTCAATGATCGGCATGGCCCGGAGCATCATCGCCGATCGGCTGGTGACACCCTATTATCAACCCAAGGTTGATCTGCGTAATGGCCAGGTATTGGGTTATGAAGCGCTGTTGCGCTGGCATCATCCGCGTTTGGGCCTGCAATTGCCCGGCAGCATAGCGGCTGGTTTTGAACATGCCGAAATTGCCGTGGCGTTGACCGAACAGATGCTCGACAGCGTTTTGCGCGATGTGCGCGGATGGTTGCAGGCCGGTCATGATCCCGGTCGCGTCGCGATCAATGCGTCCGCCGCCGATTTTGCGCGGGGGGACTTTGCGGATCGGGTGCTGGAACAACTTGCGCTGTTCGCCGTGCCGCCGGAACATCTGGAAATAGAGGTGACCGAGACTGTTTTCCTGGGCCGCGGCGCCGGGCAGGTGGAGCGGGCATTGCAGCATTTTTCAGAGGCGGGGGTGCGCGTCGCGCTGGACGATTTCGGCACCGGCTTTGCCTCGCTCAGCCACCTCAAACAATATCCGGTTGATATATTGAAGATCGATCGCAGCTTTGTCTCGAACATCGAAGAGGATGCGGGCGACGCGGCCATTGTCGACGCCATCGTCAAGCCGGGCGGCAGTTTCGGCATGGATGTCGTCGCCGAAGGGGTGGAGAGCGCAGCGCAGGCCGACCGGCTTCTGGCCCATGGCTGTATCATCGGCCAGGGCTTTCATCTGGGCCGTCCGCAGCCCCGTGCCGCCATCACGCCACCTCTGGCAAAATGACAGGGCCGCGCCCGTTGCAAGGCGCGACCCCGATGTGCTGCCCCCAAATGCTTATTTGCAGCGACACGCCCGGCGCGCTGGCTTGCGATGGCCTACGCGCTGGGTGACATAGGTGGTCGTCGTTGTCGTCGTCACCTCCGGCTCGATCGTCACCGTGGTCACGATCGGTGCGGGGTAATAATAGCCCCCCGATATATAGCCACCCCCGCCCTGGGTCGTAACCTGCACCGGCCCCTGCGACCAATGCGGCTGGCCCATATAGGCTGGCGGATCATAGTCGACGCCCGCGCCGCGCACTTCCCCCTCGAAGCGGCCTTCATATGTGCCGCTGGTCCGCTTGCCATCGGCCGTCGTCCAGGTGCCGGTCCAGCGCCCTTCATAGTCGTTCTGCGTGGTCACGCTGTCGTCGGCATAGCCATAGCCATAATCATAGCCAGCGCCCGGACGACGCGGCGGCGGCGCAGCGCCGCGTCGGGGCGCATCCTCCGCCTTGTCGATCATCGCTCCAGCCACTGCGCCGACGCCAGCGCCGATCAGCGTGCCAGCGGTGCGGTTGCCGCGTCCGGCGATCCGGTTGCCCGCCACGCCGCCGACTACCGCGCCGATCGCTGCGCCGCCAAGGCCATTGTCGGGACGACGATACCCATCGCGATCGTCATAATAGCCATCGTCGCCATAGCCGCCCTCATAACGGTCCCACGCGATGTTGCTGCGACTGTCATAGACCCGGCCATAACGGTCGGTCATCACCGCATCGTCATAATAGCGCGACCAGCCATATCCGGCCGCCGGGGCGGGCAGGCCATAGGCGCCATAATTGCCGATATAATAAGCCGGGCTGATCCAGTAGCGCGGCAGGACATAGCCATAGACCGGGCGCTGATAGCCATTCCAGCCACCCGGCGCGCGCCAGCCCGCATACCAGCGACCGTTCTGACGCGGACCCCAGCGATGCCCGCCATTCCAGGTCATGCCGGGTCGGGGGGCGTGGGTCATCGGTCGGCCGCCACCCTTCCATCCGCCGCCAGACCAGCCGCCTTTGGCACCATGGCTCATGCCGGGGCCGTTGCCTGCCAGTGCCGGGCTAGCCGCGCCCGCCAGCGCGATGCTCGCGCCCAGAAGGAGAAGGCCGGATGTCCGCATGGTTAACGCTCCCTGTTTTCCCACAGCGGAAAGGCGCCGCGCGGGTCAAATTGCTAACGCTCTGTTTAGCATGGTGATCCGGGGCTATCCATGCGTGCGAGGGTTAAATCCTGTCCCGAAACGGGGCGAAACAGGCGACCCTGGCGGGAAGGAGGGTTAACGCCTTCAGCAGATCCGGGCGGCAATCCGAGCGACCAGTGCTTGCAACCCGTGCGCGTCGTCCGAGTCGAAGCGCGCGGGACGCGGGCTGTCGAGATCCAGCACACCGATCACCGCGCCATCGCTGAGGATCGGCACGACGATTTCCGAGGCGCTGGCAGCGTCGCAGGCGATGTGGCCGGGAAAGGCGTGGACGTCCGCCACAAGTTGCGTCTCGCCCGTCGCCGCCGCGGTGCCGCATACACCGCGACCCAGGGGGATACGGATGCAGGCAGGCTTGCCCTGAAACGGCCCCAGCACCAGCTCGCCCTCCACCATGCGATAAAATCCCGCCCAGTTGAGGTCGGGCAAAAATTGCCAGAGCAGCGCGGCGACATTGGCCATGTTGGCAACATGGTCCGCCTCATCGCGCGTCAACGCATCGGCGGCGGAGAGCAGGTCGGCATAGAGCGTCGCCTTGTCGGCGGTATCGGTGGGCGCGAAGTCGAACATGGAGCGGATATAGGCTTGGTGATGGGGCAGGGCCAGAGGCTGAATTTAGACATTGGTAACCTTGTTTTGCTAGCGCGTGCTGAGCTAGCGGAGCAGCAGCATGAATATATTGAAATCCAACCTACCGCCGGAGATCAGTATTTCGCTATTGATGATCACGGTGATGGTCGCTTTTGCTGCAATTTTTCAATTGCCGATAGTGTATCCCACAGGTGAACGTGCTGCATTTGTTGGCATACATTATCTATATCCGCTCATGGGTGTCGGGGTTTGGGGTGCATTTGCTTTTTACGGGCAAAGACGCGCGATAGCGCGAACATTTCTGATCGCGCTTCCATGCTATGTTGTTGTTTTGTTTGTTTATTTTAACATAAATCTATGGATACCGCATATCAATCCATATTTATTCGACGAATTTTATTGGGAAATAGATCAAAAATTTAGGCCATTGGTAGACATATGTATGGTCTTGCGCCGATCGATGACGGTATTTATTCCCTATGAAGCCAATTTCTATATGATTGGCTATATTGCGATGTTCTATGGAAGCTTTTGCTATCATGCATTTCGCACGCCGGACAAATTTTCGGAATTGGTTATTGCCGCGCTGCTTCTGCAAGGCTTAGGAACATTAGCCTATCTTGTTGCGCCTGCGATCGGTCCATTCATCTATGAAGCCGGGTTGAATCCAATGGTGACGGCGGGCCAGCATAGCATGTTGGACTTCTACAATCAGTCGATCGCGGAAGGGCCAATTTGGCTGGCGCGCAATGGGGGGAAAGCCTTCACTGTAGGCTTGGCCGCCATGCCATCGCTCCATTCCGCAGCGGCGTTTCTGTTTCTGAGCTTCGCCTGGAAGCACGGACGAATTCTGGTGCCGCTTTATGCCTTCATCACCTTCTTCATTTTCGTGACCGCTGTCGCTACCCGCTGGCATTATCTGATCGACGTGCCAATCGGTGTCTTGATTGCGTGGGTGAGCCTCAAGGGAGCGGAGCGCTTGTCGCGGACCCCCTCTATGGAAACCGCGACACTGTCTCGACTCTTGGCGGAACAACCCGCCTAATCCACCCGCACCTTGCCGCGTCCCTGTTTGATGGTCGCGCGTTTTACCTTGCCCTCTACCCTGCGTTTTTGCGAGGCTTTGGTGGGTTTTGTCGGGCGGCGTTTTTTGGGGACGATGGTGGCTTCGCGTATCAGCGCGATCAGCCGGTCGCGCACATCCTGGCGGTTGAGCAGTTGCGACCGCGCGCCTTCGCTGCGCAGGATCAATATGCCCTCGCGCGTCATGCGTGTTCCTGCAAGGTCCGCCAGACGATTTTTCACAGCGTCTGGCAGGCCGGGCGAATTGGCGACATCGAAGCGCAGCATCACTGCGCTGTCGGTTGTGTTGACGTGCTGGCCGCCCGGACCCGATGCGCGGGTGTAGCTTTCGATAATCTCGTCGCTATCGATGGAAATCGAGCGTGTGATGGCGATGGCGACCATGGCGTGACTGTATCGGCTCGATCGTGCTCGTCAAAGCCCGGCTTGGTCCAGCAATTCCTGTCCGAACCCGGCCGCAGCAAAGGTGGCGGGCAAGGGGGCGGTCGCCTCCGCCGCTGGCTTGTCGCCGCGCGGGATGCTGAGAAAGCGGCTGTGGAGCAGCATCGGCACGCCGCCTGTCCCATAGACCGGATCGCCCACGATGCCAAAGCCCAGGCCATGGAGCGCGTGGACGCGGATTTGATGCGTGCGCCCGGTCTGCGGCGTGAAGGCGATGAGCGCGCGGCCGTCCTTTTCAGCAACCTTGCGCCAGCGGGTGACGGCGACCTTGCCTGCCTTGGCCGGGATCATGCGCCAGCCTTCGCTCGCGCTGCTGATCTTCGACAGCGATAATTCGATCGTGCCGCCCTCTTCCGCAGGGATGCCGTCAACGACCGCGACATAGCGTTTGGCGACAGTCCCGGCCTCGAACGCGCCGGCGAAGCGCTTATGCGCCTTGGGATTGCGGGCAAGCAGCAGGCAACCGCTGGTGTCGCGGTCCAGCCTGTGGACGGGCAGCGGCCAGCGGGCAAAGCCGAAGGTCAGCGATTGCAGATGGTTTTCGAGCGCGATGGACCCGTCGCGCGGCGCATCGACCGGCAGGCCCGCTGGCTTGTCTAGAATGATGGCCTCGCCATCGATGAAGAGGACATGGTCGGTAAGCAGGGCCAAGGAAAGGGTCCGATCGGGAAACAGGGCTGGGGCGCATTGACGCGCGCGTCCCGTCCTATAGGGCGTGGAGGCTATGGAGCATAGAGGGGAGAATGGCGGCGGCAACAAGGCCGCCGGGGATCGGCTCGATTGGGTCGATGTCGCGCGCGGCATTGGCATTGTCGCGGTCGTTGTCGGCCATGTATGGACGCGCGGACCGTTGCGCGATGCGCTCTACAGTTTTCATATGCCGCTCTTCTTCCTGCTGTCCGGCATGCTGTCGCGGCCACAGCCGATCGGCGCTTTTACCCGCCGCCAACTGGCCGCGCAGATGCGGCCCTATGCCATCTTCCTGACGCTGCTGATCGTCGCGGATCAGATTATCGAGCCGCTAAAGGGTGGTCGTCCGATCTTTCACCAATGGCCAGGCGATCTGTTGCCGATCCTGCTGGGTGGCTCCTGGCTGCGCGGGCCTTATACGATCTTCTGGTTCATTCCCTGCCTGATGGTCGCCCGCATCCTGTTCAACGTCGCGTTGACGCGCTGGCCCGATGCGCTGGACCGGCGCTGGGGGATGCTGCTGATTCCGATGACGGGTATGGCCTATGGGCTGGGCTGGGCAACGCAGGCGTCGCCGCTGGGACTGCTCAGCGTCCCGATGGCGCTTGTGTTGCTCTGGATCGGCGCGGCATGGGGGCGGGTGGGCTGGCGCAACGGCTTCATTGCGCCGCTGGCCATCCTGTCGATCGCGGGACTGGCGGGCTGGTTCCCGACGCTGAACATGAAGATCGCCGATTATGGCTGGCCGCTGCTGTCGATCGGGTCGGCAATCGCCACATCACTGCTGATCGTCGTTATCGCCCGTCGGATCGCGCCCCATGCCGCGCCGCTGGCATCGCTGGGCCGGGCGTCGCTGGTGATCATGTATCTGCATGTGGCGTTCATCCATTATCTCTCGCCCTATCTGGGCAAGCCATGGCTGACGGCGATAGCATTGCTGGTGCCGTTTGCGATGTTCTGGCTGATCCGCCGATCGCCGCGCGCGACCCGGCTGCTGCTTTAGCGGTCAGACGTCCTGCGCGATCCGCCCGTACAGGTCGGGCCGCCGGTCGCGAAAGAAGCCCATGCCCGCCCGGTGCGTCCGCGCCTGCGCCAGATCGAGCGTCGCGACGAGCGCGCCCATATCCCTGGCGTCGGCTTCGGCAGCGAAATCACCCCATTGGTCTGTGATGAAGCTGTGGCCGTAAAAGCTCTGGCCATCCTCTTCGCCAATGCGGTTGGCGGCGATCACGGGCATGCAGTTGGATACGGCATGGCCGATCATCGCCCGCCGCCACATCCGGCTGGTATCGAGGTCCGCATCATAGGGCTCGGAGCCGATCGCGGTCGGGTAGAACAGCATCTCCGCACCCATCAGCGCCATGATCCGCGCGCATTCGGGATACCATTGGTCCCAGCAGATGCCGACGCCGATCGTGCCATATCTGGTCGGCCAGACCTTGAAGCCGCTATTGCCGGGGCGGAAATAATATTTCTCCTCATAACCCGGCCCGTCGGGAATATGGCTCTTGCGATAGACGCCCATGATGTCGCCCTGATCGTCGATCATAGCGAGCGAATTATAATGATGCTGCCCGTCGCGCTCGAAAAAGCTGGTTGGGATATAGACGCCCAGATCCTTGGCCAGCTTGCGCATTTCCTGCACGGCGGGATGCTCGTCCACCGGCTGTGCCCGCGCGAACAGGGCCTCGTCCTCGACGCGGCAGAAATAGGGGCCTTCGAACAGTTCTGGCGGCAAGATGATCTTCGCCCCGCGCGCGGCGGCCTTGGCCACATGGGTCGCCACCCGGTCGATATTCTCGCTCATATCGTCTGTGAAGGCGAGTTGGAGCGCGGCAACGGTAACTTTGGTCATGCTGTTCGTTTCTCCGTTCGCCCTGAGCCTGTCGAAGGGCTCCATCGAGCGATTGCGAGGTGCCTTCGCTTGCGCTCGGGCGCGGGCTTCGACGTCGCTCGGCCCGAACGGTTGAGGTTAGATACTCGGCATTTGCTGGCTGCAACAATGAAAGCTGCCGCCGCCTGACAATATGGCATCGCTGCGCAGCCCGACAATATCCCGACCTGGAAAGAAGGGGCGCAGGGCATCGAGAGCGGCCTGATCATTAGGCTGGCCATAGATGGGCACGATGACGGCTGCGTTGCCGATATAGAAATTCATGTAGCTGGCGGGGATCGCTTCTCCATCCACGATCACCAGCCCCGGCGACGGGATGTCCACGACCTCTATGCCATGGGCCTTTGCCCGCGCCCGTGCATCGGCGTAGATCGCCGCATTGGGATCGTCGTCCGTCGTTGCGATCGGCAGCGCCAGCAGGCCATCGCCGACGAAGCGCGCCAGATTGTCGACATGGCCGTCGGTATGATCGTTCAGCAACCCGTCGCCCAGCCACAGCATGTCGGAAAGGCCAAGGCTTCCGGCAAGCAGAGTCTCGATCTTGCCGCGATCCAGATCAGGGTTGCGATTGGGGTTCAGCAGGCATTGCTCCGTCGTCACGAACAGGCCGCTGCCATCGGTATCCACCGCGCCCCCTTCGAATATCCAGTTCTGGGCCGAAGTCGGCAGGCCGGTCGTGGCCGCCAGCCGCGCGCCAATATCCTCGTCGCCGGGCATCTGATATTTGCCGCCCCAGCCATTGAATCCGAAATCGACGAGCGCCCGCGCCTTGCCGTTCAGCACCGCGATGGGCGCAGTGTCGCGCAGCCAGACGTCGCCCAGCCGGTGCTCGATGATCGTGACGCCCGGCGCGACCAATGCCCGTGCGGCCTCCGCATCTGCTGCATTGGCGGCGACCAGCCGAACCTCTTCCCCCTGTCCCCCGGCATGGAGTGCGCTGGCAAAGGCGGCGATTTGCGTCCGCGCGGCTTCGAAAGCGCCGGGCCATTCGGCCGGGTTCGTCGGAAAGCCGATCCAGGTCCAGTCGTGCGGCGCCCATTCGGCGGGCATACGGAATGTCATGATATGGTCCTTGCTCGGCAGCGGCGCCGATCCGTGATAGCGGGCGTTATGCGCGCTCCATAGCGTGCCGGATCGGGTCTGGACAGAGGGCGAAAGCCGTGAAGAGAAGAGTTTCGATGGTTGCTGCTGCCCTTTTGCTGGCATTGTCCGCAACAGCGCGTGCGGGCGAATTGCCCGACTGGCTGACGGGCGAATGGCTGCAAGTGCGGGACGATCGCTGGACCGAGGAGGTGTGGACACTCCCGCGCGGGGGCGTGATGATCGGCGTGGGGCGGACCGGGCGTGGTGGCGTGCTGCGATCGTGGGAAGTCATGCGGATCGTGCGGGCGGCTGACGGATCGCTCGCCTTCCACGGCGCACCCGAAGGCGGGACAGCGACGATATTCCCGGCCATTGCAGAAGGCGTGCGGGACATCAGCTTCGCCAATCCCGACCATGATTATCCGCAACGCATCCGCTATTGGCGGGAGGGGCGGCTGTTGATGGCCGAAACGGCGAAAATGGATGGCAGCCAGACACAAAGCTGGACATATGCGCCGATGGGCGAGTGAATGACCAACCGCCGCTCGCTTCGAGCATCGTCGAGAAGCCGCCTACACAAATGCAGCGCTTATCGACTTCGCTCGATACGAACGGAGGCGGGACGGATTACTTCCCCGCCCGGTCCTTGTCCCGAATGGCGCGGAACTCGTCGCCTTCCACCCAATTGGGCCAGTCGCTGCCGGTCGCCAGATCGCGGCCGACAGTATAATAGAGTTTCAGGTCGGCCAGCACCCCGGTCCAGTCCCAATTGGGATCATATTCGTCCTTGGGGCCATGATAGCGGTTCTTGGTATAATCCTCCGCAGCGGCGTTACCCGCTGCCGTGCCGCCGTTGACCAGATCCTCGCCCCCCTCGAAATAGAGCATCGGCAAGCCATGCTTGGCAAAGCTGAAATGGTCGGATCGGTAATAATAGCCCTTCTCCGGGGTAGGCTCCAGCGTCGCGACGCGCCCCTGTGCGCTGAGCGCCCGGTCGAGATAGGCATCAAGCTGCGACTTGCCCTTGCCGATCACCACGACATTTTTGGCGAGGCCCGCGACCGAGAGGGCGTCCATATTCACGCCGCCCACGGTCTGTGCGAAGGGGAACACCGGGTTGCTGCCATAATAGGCCGATCCAAGCAGCCCCGATTCCTCTGCCGTCACCGCCAGAAACACCTGGCTGCGATCGGTCGGCCCCGCCTTCACATTGGCTTCCGCCAGGGCCACCAGCGCCGCAGTGCCGGTCGCATTGTCGACGGCGCCGTTGCAGATGTCGTCGCCGTCCGGTGCAGCCTGGCAATGGCCCAGATGGTCCCAATGGGCGCTGTAAAGCACATATTCGTCGGGTCGCGTCTTGCCGGGCAGCAGCGCCACGACATTTTTGGACATATGTTTGCGCAGGTCATTGTCGAACGACACCGACGCCTTGACCGCGCCCAGCGGCACGGCCTTGAAGCCCGGCTTCCTGGCCGCTGCCATCTGCGCATCAAGGTCCATCCCCGCGCTGGCGAACAGGGCCTTCGCCTTGTCCTTCTGGATCCAGCCGATCGCGGCGGAAAGGCCGGCATTGCCGTCCGCACTGTCGGCGACATGCTGCGCGCCGGTCCAGCTCGACTGCACCACATTCCAGCCATAGGCGGCAGGCACCGTATCGTGCACGATGATCGCGGCGGCCGCGCCCTGTCGCGCCGCTTCCTCATATTTATAGGTCCAGCGGCCATAATAGGTCATCGCCCGGCCATTGAACGGCCCGGTCAGTCCCGGCGTTTCATAATCGGGATCATTGACCAGGATGATGACCGTCTTGCCCTTCACATCCACGCCGGCATAATCGTTCCACCCTTTTTCAGGGGCGTTGATGCCATAGCCGACAAACACGACCGGGCTGTCCTTGACCGCGATTTTCGGCTGCGTGGTGCGATAGGTGCCGATCACCATTTCCGGGCCATAGGTCGCGCTGACCGGGTTCTTGCCGCCCGTGAAGCTGAGCGGCGACACATTTTTCGCGGTAATCTCGACCAGCGGGACATCCTGAAACCAGCTGCCCTTGTTGCCGGGTTTCAGGCCCAGCTTGCCGAATTCGGCCGCGAGCAGGGCCAGCGTCTTTTCCTCGCCGGCCGAACCGGGCGCGCGGCCTTCATAGGCGTCGGACGAAAGCTCCTGCACCAGCCGTTTCATCGTGTCGATCGACGGTTCGACCGCAGCCGGAGTCGTCGCCGATGCCGAAGCGGGCGGCGCGTCGGTACCGTCGCTGGAACAAGCGGCGAGCGGGAGGGCGAGGGCGGCCGCAATGGCCAGCAGCGACGTTCGCATCAGGGCATATCCCCTATCTGAGAGTTGTTATTATACGATTGTAATGCCCCGTGATGCCATTGTGAGAGAGCAAGGGCAAGCAAGGCAGTTGCGCGCGACATCCGCTTCGCTTAGCCCCTGAACCAACAGGAAAATTTGGGGGGAATTCGGGCATGGTCCGTTTCGGTAAAGCAATGATGTTGGCGCTGCTGGCGGCGGGGACAGCGCAGGGCGCGCTCGCCCAGACGCAACCCGACGCGCTGGCCAAAGCCTTTGGCGCGCGCGAGACAGTGATTTCCGCCAGCCTCTCGCCGGATGGCTCGAAAATCGCGCTGGTTTCCGCAGGGCCGGGGCGAAGCAGTCGCGCTTATGTGCTTGAGGCCAGGGAAGGCGCTGAACTGGTTGCGGCCGCGACGACGTCCGGCAATCCGGATTATATGTCCCGCTGCGACTGGGTCGCTGCCGCCCGACTCGCTTGCCAGATTTATAGTGAAACGCGCTACGCTGACGATGTGTATGGATCCAGCAATGTGTTCGCGGTCGATGCGTCAGGCGGCAATACCAAGCTGCTGAGCCAGCGGCGCGGCCAGAACGCGCTATCCTACGACTTTCGCGGTGGTGACATCGTGGATCTGCTGCCGGGAGAGGACGGCGCGATCCTGATGACCCGTTCCTATGTTCCGGAAGCCAAAATCGGCAGTCTTATCGAAAAACGCCTGGAGGGCCTGGGGGTCGACCGAATCGACACGCGCAGCGGCAGCGGGAAGCGGGTCGAGACACCGGCCAAATTGGCGATCGATTATATCTCCGATGGCGTCGGTAACGTTCGCGTCATGGGGATGCAGGAGATCAAGGGAACGGGCTATTCCAAGGGGACCTATAAATTCCTCTATCGGCCGCAGGGAAAGTCGGGCTGGAGCGATCTGTCCACTTACGACGTGCGCGACAATAGCGGCTTCTATCCGCTCGCTGTCGATCCGCAGAAGAACATCGTCTATGGCTTTGAAAAGACTGACGGGCGCGATGCGCTGGTGTCGATTTCGCTGGACCCGGCGCTTGAAAAGAAGGTCGTTTTTGCCCATCCGCAGGTGGACGTTACCGGGCTGATCCGCGTCGGGCGTGACCGGCGGGTTGTCGGCGCGAGCTACGCGCTCGACCATCGCGAAGCCATCTATTTTGACCCGACGGTGTCATCGCTGGTCACATCGCTGGGCAAGGCGCTGGGCGGCAAGTCCATCCATATCGGCGACATGAGCAGCGACGGCCAAAAAGTGTTGGTGTGGGCGGGTAGCGACATCGATCCGGGCCAATATTATCTGTTCGACCGCACGGCGCGCAAATTGTCGCCGCTAATGCCCGATCGTCCCGAATTGGCAGACCGCCAGTTGGCGAAAATGCAGTCCGTTAGTTTCAAGGCGGGCGATGGCGTCACGATCCCGGCCTATCTGACGCTGCCGCCCGGCAAGGAAACGGCCAAGGGGTTGCCAGCAATCGTGATGCCGCATGGCGGCCCGGAGGCGCGCGACGAATGGGGCTTCGACTGGATGGTGCAATATTATGCCGCGCGCGGCTTTGCCGTCATCCAGCCGCAATTTCGCGGGTCGGCTGGTTTTGGCGAGCAATGGCTGATGCGCAACGGCTATCGCTCGTGGCGCAAGGCGATCAACGACGTTGTCGATGCCGGACGCTGGCTTGTCGCGCAGGGCATTGCCGATCCCGCCAGACTGACGATCGCTGGCTGGTCCTATGGGGGCTATGCCGCGCTACAGGCGCAGGTGATCGATCCTGATCTCTTCAAAGCTGTCGTCGCGATTGCCCCCGTTACCGATTTTGGCGATCGGCTGCGGCGTGCCCAGTTTGATAGCAGCTATCTGGTGCAGCAGCAGCGCATGGGCACGGGAACGGAAGCCGAGGAAGCGTCCCCCTCCAGCCACGCCGCGCAGTTCCGCGCGCCGGTGCTGATGTTCCACGGCACCGCAGACGGCAATGTCGACGTCACCCAGGCGAAGATCATGCAGGGCAAGCTGGAAGGGGCGGGCAAGCGCAGCCGTCTCGTCATTTATGACGGGCTTGCACATGGTCTGAACGATAGTGATGCCCGCGCCGACATGCTGCAACAGAGCGCTGACTTCCTGCTCGCCGCCGGGAAATAGGCGATGGAAAAGGAGGCTGGCGCACAGTCCTTACGCACCAGCCTCCGCGGCTTGCCTTCACCCTGGTACGACCCGGAGGCTCGGCAGCTGCAACTTACAGACGATGTGAGCGGCCGATAACCGTCAGCCGTGCAGTTTGATCGCGGTTTCCGCGATCCGGCGGCCCTGATAGCGCGCGCCGTCCAGTTCCTCTTCGGACGGCTGGCGGCTGCCGTCGCTGTCGGCCAGCGTCGTCGCGCCATAGGGCGATCCGCCGCGCACCTTGTCCACGCCAATCTGGCCCTGGAAGCCATAGTCCAGACCCACGATGGTCATGCCGAAATGCAGCAGGTTGGTGATGATCGAAAACAGCGTGGTTTCCTGTCCGCCATGCTGGCTGGCGGTCGAGGTGAACGCCCCGCCTACCTTGCCATTGAGCGCGCCGCGCGCCCACAGCCCGCCGGCCTGGTCCAGGAAGGCCGCCATCTGGCTGGATATGCGGCCAAAACGGGTGCCGGTGCCGACGATGATCGCGTCATAGCCCGCCAGTTCTTCCACGCTCGCGACCGGGGCGTCCTGATCCAGTTTGAAATACGCGTTCTTGGCGACTTCGAGCGGTGCGGTTTCGGGTACGCGCTTGATGTCGACCTGCGCGCCCGTGGCGGCAGCGCCTTCGGCGACTGCCTTGGCCATCGTTTCGACATGCCCGTAGGAAGAATAATAGAGAACCAGAACCTTAGCCATGATGTGCTCCTTGGTTGAAGGGGAGAAGGGGTGCCGCCCGCGCAAGGGGAGGGGGAGAGTGCGCGGGCGGCGGCCAGCCCGTCCGGGGGGAAGGACGGGCCGGAAAGCCTAGATGCTGTCGACCAGGACGATTTCGGCATCCTCGATCGCGGTGATGGTGATGGGCGCGCCGCCAATGATCGCCGCGCCATCGCGTGCTTCAAACGTCTCGCCATCGATAGTGATCCGTCCCGTCGCGGGCACGAGATAGAGATGGCGTCCTTCCGCACTGTCATAGGTCACGCTCTCACCCGCACGGATGGTGCCGCCCAGCAGGCGCGCGTCGGCGCGGATACGCAGGGCTTCCGCGTCCTCGTCATAGCCGCTGGCCAGCACGATCAGCTTGCCCGACCGCTCGCCACGCGGAAACGGCTTGGCGCCCCAGCTTGGGCTGCCGCCGCGTGCGCGCGGGATGACCCAGATCTGGAACAGGGTGGTCGTTACGTCCTCCAGATTATATTCGGCGTGCCGGATGCCGGTGCCGGCCGACATGACCTGAACATCGCCCGCTTGCGTGCGGCCCTGATTGCCCAGGCTGTCCTTGTGCGTGATCGCGCCGGTGCGGACATAGGTGATGATTTCCATGTCGGCATGGGGGTGGGGCGGAAAGCCCGAACGCGGGCCGATCTCGTCATCATTCCATACCCGGATCGCACCCCAGTGCATGCGATCGTCGTCATGATAATCGGCGAATGAAAAATGGTGGCGGGCGTTCAGCCAGCCATGATCGGCATGACCCAGCGACGCGAAGGGGCGGCGCTCGATACGGTTTGCGGTATGCGTGTTCATATCCTTGCCTTTCCAGATATCGACCGGACTTCCGGCTTGCTTTCCGCCAATCTAGTGATCAGGATCGTTTCCGAAACACGCAGCATCGAAACGGATTGTTTCCCCATGCGACTACCTGATTTTGAGGCCTGGGCGATGTTCGCCGCCGTGGTCGAACATCGCAGCTTCACCGACGCGGCCAGGGCGCTGAGCGTGTCGAAAGCCACTGTGTCCAAGGCCGTGACCCGGCTGGAAGAGCATCTGGATACCAGCCTTTTCAACCGCACCAGCCGCCGTCTGGCGTTGACCGAAAGCGGCAAGAGGCTGGCTGACCATGCCCATCGCATATTGGCCGAAGGGCAGGCGGCGGAGGAAGCCGCGCGCGAGGAAACTGCCGACCTGTCGGGTGTCGTCCGGCTTGGCGCGCCGATGAGCTTTGGCCTGTTGCGCATCGCCCCGCTGATCGCCCGCTTCACGCAGGAACATCCGCTGGTCGATATCGACCTGCATCTGTCCGACGCGCATATCGACCTTATCGAAATGGGACTGGATGCGACCATCCGCATCGCCGACATGCCCGACAGTTCGCTCCGCGCCCGCCGTCTGGCCGACGTGGATATTCATGTCGTCGCGTCACCCGCCTATCTGGGGGCGCGGGGACGGCCCATGCATCCGTCCGATCTGAGCGGTCATGACTGCTTCTGCTATTCCAATGTCACTACGCCGGACGTGTGGCGCTTTGCCGGACCGGGGCAACAAAATGTGGTGGTGCAGGTCCGATCGCGCCTGACCGTCAATAGCGGCGACGCGATGTTGCCGGCCCTGCGCGCCGGCGTGGGCATCGCCCGGCTGCCCGATTTCATCGTGGGTGAAGCGCTGGCCAGCGGCGAACTGGAAGAGGTGCTGGTCGATTGGCGCGCGCCGCCCTTTGGCCTCCATCTCGTCACGCCGCCGTCGCGATTGCGCCCCGCCCGCGTCGATGCGCTGCTGGATTTCATCACCCGGCACCATGGCTGCTGATGCTCGTTTCGCAGGTGAATCATTCTTGACTCGCGGAGAATCGTTTCGGCCTCAACTCTTTGTAAATAGATTCGTTTTTTGGCGACTCGTGGATTTCTGCGGGTTAGCGAAAAATTAACCTTTGTCCTTCAGAAGTTTTTTGGTTAATGAATTGGAGTAGATGCCGTTCTGGTGGGGTGAACGGACCTGCGACGCAAAGGGGCTTCACATGCGCGTGCTGCTGATTGAGGATGAACCGACCACCGCCAAGGCGATTGAGCTGATGCTCACGACCGAAGGTTTCAATGTCTACACAACCGATCTGGGCGAGGAAGGTCTCGATCTCGGCAAGCTGTATGATTACGACATCATCTGCCTGGATCTCAACCTGCCCGACATGCACGGCTATGACGTGCTGAAGAAGCTTCGCGCTGCCAAGGTGCAGACGCCGGTGCTGATCCTGTCGGGTATTGCCGAAATGGACAGCAAGGTCCGCTCCTTCGGCTTTGGCGCCGACGATTATGTGACCAAGCCCTTCCATCGCGAAGAGCTGATCGCCCGTATCCACGCCGTGGTGCGCCGGTCGAAGGGCCATTCGCAATCGGTCATCCGTACCGGCAAGCTGGCCGTCAACCTGGACGCCAAGACGGTGGAAGTGGACGGCAACCGCGTTCACCTGACCGGCAAGGAATATGCCATGCTGGAGCTGCTCTCGCTCCGCAAGGGCACGACCCTGACCAAGGAAATGTTCCTCAACCATCTTTATGGCGGGATGGACGAGCCGGAACTCAAGATCATCGACGTGTTCATCTGCAAGCTGCGCAAGAAACTGGCGCTGGCCTGCAACGGCGACAATTATATCGAAACCGTCTGGGGCCGTGGCTATGTGCTGCGCGATCCGGAAGAGGCGCTGGAAGAACAGGCCAAGGTCGCCTGACGCTTTCGCGCGTCATGCGCTAAACGGGGGGTGTAAAGGCCGGTGATCCGACAGGATCATCGGCCTTTTCCGTTGTGACGGGGCCGGGCCTGCCATAGGAGAATGTCCGCCAAGGATATAATTTCCCAGGAGAGGCCATGACGACCCGCCATCTGATTGATCCAGAAATCGTCCCCGTGCTCGATTTTCTGCCAGATCTGGACCTGAGCCACGATGCGCTGCCGATCATGCGGGCGGGCATGGCTGCGATGGAACGGCCTGGGCCGGTGGCAATTCCCGACATTCGCATGATCCCCGGTCGCGATGGCGCGCCGGATGTGCCGCTTCATATCTTCAATGCCGATCCTGCCGCTCGGCCCCGTCCAGCCATATTGCACATCCATGGCGGTGGCATGGTGATGGGGACGGCTGATGCGGCGAGCCGCTCGATCGGGCCGATGGCAGAGGCCATGGGGTTCGTCGCCGCCTCCGTCGATTATCGACTGGCGCCCGAAACAGCCTTTCCGGGGCCACAGGAGGATTGCTACGCCGCGCTCGCGTGGCTGGTCGCACAGGCCGATACGCTTGGCATCGATCCGCAGCGCATCGTCGTGTTGGGGGAAAGCGCCGGTGGCGGGCTGGCGGCGGCGCTGGCGCTGATGGTGCGGGACCGGGGCGACATGGCGCTGGCGGGACAAATGCTCATCTATCCCATGCTGGACCATCGCACCGGCGGAGCGGAATGCCGCTGGCAATCGGCAGGCACCGGCGAATTCATCTGGACACGCGCTTCCAACCAGTTTTGCTGGGACGCATTGCGCGGCGATTATGGCTGCGACGATGCGCGCAAGGGCTGGTTCTCTCCGGCGCTGGCGGATGATCTGGCTGGATTGCCGCCGACCTATGTGGCGGTCGGGGCGCTCGATCTGTTTCTCGACGAGGATCTGGATTTCGTACGGCGTCTGGCCGGGGCAGGGGTGCCGGTGGAATGTCATGTCTATCCGGGCGCGATCCATGCTTTCGACATCGTGGCGACCGCGCGCGTCGCGCAGCAATCGCGCAATGACCTGACCGGCGCAATCCGCCGGATGCTTGCTCTCGATTGATGCAAAAATGGGCCGACGATCCGGTCTGGATCGTCGGCCCGGTCAGGCGACGGGGCGGGATATGACGGCTTGGAACTTGGCCGCCATCCCCCTTTCCCCTGCGGGGTCAATCTTCCGCCTGACTTTCAGGAGCGGCGCTGGTCGAACCAGCAGTTTGTCCACCCCCTGAAACCTGGCCGCTGGCGTCGATCGATGCAGCGCCGTTTACAGCGCCGGTTGCGCTGCCAACGGTCGATCCTGCCCGATCACGAACCGCGCCAACGGCCTGTCCAGCCCGGTCCTTGGTTGTACTGACGGCACCGTTCGCACGATCCCGTACTGCCCCGACGCCATTGGCGGCCCGATCACGCACATTGCCCACGGCATTGCGCGCATCGCTGGTACCCAGCGTGTCGACCGCCAGACTGCCACCCGCCGATCCGCTGGCCGAACCCGACGCGCTGCCGCTGCGGCTCTTGTCCCGGCGGGTCAGTGAACCGCTGGCATTGCCATCGGCCCGGCCATTGCCCGATCCGTTCGCGCCGACCCGGCCATTGTCGAGGTCGATGCTGCGGTCGAGGCCGATGCCACCGCTGCCCGACCCGCCCAGCGTGCCGCCCAAGCTGCCGCCTACGCCGCCGATCGACCCGCCCAGCAGACCGCCACCGCCACCGCCGCCCAGCAACTGGGCCGATGCGGGAACCGCGGTCAGCGTTGCGATACAGGCCGCCACGATCATGAACTTGCTCTTCATCGCTTGTCTCCTTGTTGACTGTCGATGCAATGCAGGGACAACGGGAGGAGACAGGCGTTTAATCCCGCGCTGGCGGAAAAAATCGTAACCGATTAAAAATTAGTCATTATTTCTGCATGTGGCGCAAATGATCCCCTTGCCGAAGCCGCGCGCCTTGCCCTTTGGCGCCTCCACTTCAGCCAGCAGCGCATTCAGGCTGCCCCGCACCAGCAGCCGCCCCGCGACCAGCGGCGCGGCAAAGCTGGTGCCGCGCACCGCGCCCTTGCCGCCGTCACTGCGCGCTGCGTTCATGTCCGCGCCCGGTGCGGCAAAATCGACATGGGCGGCGCGGCCTGCTTCAGGCAACAGGCGTCCGCGTCCGTCAATGCCGGTGACGGCGACCACATCCGTATAGGAAGCGGGGTAGGCGGGCGGTGCTGCCGGGCCGTCATTGCCCACCGCTGCGACCACCGTGACGCCCTTGTCGCGCGCCAGCCGGATCGCCCCCGCCAATAGCGGATTGTCCGGTCCGACCAGGCTGACCGTGACGACCGGCACGCCGCGCGCTGCCATCCAGCCCAGCGCGCGCACGATCGCAAAGGCGCCGCCGCCCGCCGGATCATCGCCATAGACGTCCGCGACCAGCAAGGGCGCGCCCGGCGCCGCGCCGCGCACGCTGCCTGTCCCGCTGATCAGCGAAGCGACCGCCGTGCCATGGGCGCTTGCGCGCGGCGCGCCACGCGCGAAGCCACGCTGTTCGACCGGCCCCGTCAGCGCCGGATGGCGCGCGACGCCGCCGTCGATCAGTCCCGCTGCGCCGCGTCCGACCGTACCGCCTCCAGCCAGTACCCCCACTGCCGCGCCATTGGCCGACCCGCCGGGGAAATAGAGATTGTCGGCGCTGGCCTGCGCCCTGGGCGCGATCCTGCGCACATCCTTCAGCGCCCGCGCCAGACTGCGGCCCTGCGGCACCTGCAACCGCGCAATGGTCAGGTCCAGCCCGTCCACCGCCTCGTTATCCACGCCAAAACCCGCGGCTTTGAGCGCGTCGAGACTGGCGGCATCCGCGCCGGTCAGCAATATCACTCCCCGCCGCGCGGGTTCGCGCCGGTCGTCCAGTTCGACCCTATCGCCATGCCGCCGCAGCAGATCGCCCACCCGTGTCGCGCGCGCCGCCACCAGCCGATCGGCCAGCCGCGCCGGGGACAGGCGCTCCAGTCCGCTGCCCTCGACCAGCCCGTCGACCCGGTTCAGCACATCGGGCACCACCTGCCCGACGGGCCCGCTGCCGCCCAGCAGTTGCGCCTGTGCGCCCGGCGCAATCAGCATCAGCCCGGCGATCATCCAGGGGCGGGTCAATTTCATGGCGTCGTCACCGGTCCTTTCGGGTGCATGATAAACCATCGCACGAATATTTCCGTTTTTTCCTCGGCTGTGGGATGAAACGACCGGGCAGGCACGTTTCATCCCAGGAACATTGTACGGAGGCCCGATGTCGTTCGAGCATGATTTGCTGGCGATCCTGCCCAGGTTGCGGCGCTTTGCCGCCAGCTTGTCGCGCGATCGTGCCGATGGCGACGACCTGTGCCAGGCCGCGCTGGAGCGGGCGCTCAAGGCGCGCGACCAATGGCAGCCGGGCACTCGCCTCGACAGCTGGATATATCGGATCATGCGCAACCTGTGGATCGACGAAGCCCGCGCGCGCCAGCGGGCGGCCAGGACATTCGCGCCGGAGGAAGCGGGCGAGCATGTCGGTCATGCCGGCGATCATGACATAGAAACGCATATGCGCCTGTCCGACGTGGATCGGGCGATGCAGGCGCTGCCGGATGAACAGCGCGAAGCCATCGCGCTCGTGCTGGTGGAGGGCCTGTCCTACAAGGAGGCCGCCGCCGTGCTGGGGGTGCCGATGGGCACGCTGACATCGCGGCTGGTGCGCGGGCGCGGGGCGCTCATTGAACTGATGGGGGAAGCGGCATGACCGATATTGACGAAGCCATGCTGATCGCACTGGTCGATGGCGAACTGGATGATGTGACCCGCCGCCGCGTCGAACGCGCCATGGCGGAAGACCCTGCACTGGCCGAGCGCGTGGCGATGCACCGCCGGTTGCGGGAGCGGCTGGCGGGCCATTATGCGCCGATCGCGCAGGAACCGCTGCCTGAGGCAATGCGCGCTCTGGTGGAGGATAGCGCCAGGGTCGTGCCTTTGGCGCGTCCTGCGCCGCGCTGGCGGGGATGGGTGACGGGTGGCGCGATCGCCGCAAGCCTCGTGCTGGGCCTTGGCCTTGGTCGCCTGAGCGGCGGGGAGGGCGGACCGATCGGCGTGCAGAATGGCGTCATGATCGCGCAGGGCGGGCTGGCGCAGGCGCTCGACACGCAACTGGCCTCGGCACAGGGCGATGGCGAGATCCGCATCGGCCTGACCTTCCAGCGCAAGGGCGGCGGCTGGTGCCGCAGCTTCGACGGGACACTCGCGGGCGTTGCTTGTCGTGAGGGCGATGGCTGGCAAGTGCAACAGGCGCTGCCCGGCGCGGGGCAGGCGCATGGCTATCATCAGGCGTCGTCAGCGGACGTGCGGGTCATGGCGACGGTCGACGCGCTGATCGAAGGCGCGCCCGTTGACGCGGCGGGGGAGAAGGCCGCGAAGGCGAAGGGCTGGCGTTAGGGACCACCGCCCGTTCGCTCTTCGCGTCGCTATTCCTGATGGCGTTTCAGTCCGCCGCCAGCCTAGACATGCTCCACCGCATGGCCCGCACAACATGCGGCCCGGCTCGATTCCACATATTCGGCATCGTGCCACCAGAAATGCTGGTGGGCGTCGGCCAGCATCGGTAGCACCGGCGTCAGGTCCGCTTGCGGCTTGGCACCCACGAACGGGGCCATCAGAGCATCGGGTGTATGGACCACGCCGTTTGCCACCACCTGCCGGACATTGGCGACGGCGCTGACGTCCCTCAACGGATCACCCTCCACCAGGATCAGGTCCGCCAACATGCCGCGTTCGATCCGGCCGATCTGCTCGTTCAGAAATTCGCCCGACCAGCGCGTCGTCATCATCAGCGCGTCGAACGGAGACACGCCATATTTCACCATGCCCCGCAGGTTGAGGTGCAGGCTGATCGCGGTAAGATCAATCGGCGCGTCGGTGCCGGACAGGGGGTGCCATCCCGCCGCCAGCATCTGCTTGATCTGTGCCACCTGCCGTTCCAGCGAGGCCAGCATCACCGCGCCGCCTTCGCCCGACATGGCCTTGACCCGTCCGGTCAGCTTGGCGAACTCCCAGTCGGGATAGAGGGTGGTGATCCGGGGATCGCGGGTGAAGCTGTCGTCCAGCCCCAGCAGCGCAGTCGCGGCGAACAATGTTGGCGTCCGTCCGGCCCTGGCGGCAGAGAACAGATCATTGACGTCATGATAGCCACCGCCCAGCCCCGTGACGGTGCGCGAATAGCCATAGCGGTTGGTCGCGCCGATATGCTCCATGCAGTCCATGCCGCTGTGAAGCGCGGGATAATGATAGTGGGATGACAAGGGCATCCCCATCCGGTGCGATGCGTCGACCACTTCCTTCTGCGTGTCGTGGCGCAGCCGGACATAGGTTTTGACCATGTCATAATCGAGCAGGCGCGCCCGCTCCAGTTCCAGCGTCATCTGCCCCGGTTCGGTCACTGGCCGCATGAAATTGTAGAAGATGCGCCCGCCATCGATTGCTTCGCCCGTGGCGTAATGGCGCGCGGCGATCCGCTTGCCGCTCTGGATTGCCTCGCGATCCTCGACCATGTGATAGGCCGGACAGCCCGGTGATCGCGTCGCGGTGATACCCATGGCGAGCCAGAGACGCCCCATCCGGTCGCCATAGCCATAGCCCGCCATCTGCCGGTGGGTGTGCATGTCGATAAGGCCCGGCATCAGCGTCAGGTCCGGCGCGTCGATAAAGCGGGCATTGGCGTCGGACGGCGCGCCGCCATCATGCGGCGTGACCGCGGTGATGACGTTGCCGTCGATCACCACGTCGACGCCGCCCTTGTAGGCCGGGGACAGCGCGTCCCAGACTTTGCCAGCCCTGATGACGGTGCGACCCGAAGGCTTGGCATTGGCCCATGTCAGGCGGCAAGGCACGGTCTGCGGCTTGCCGCCTGAGACCGGGACGAGCCGCAATTTTCCGCCGCTCAGATACAGGAGTGACCGGGAATCCCCGCTCCAGCTTGGCGCATCGGCTAGTTCGGTGCTGACCTGGCGCGGCGCGCCGGTGAAGCTGCCGTCCGGTGCGACGGGCGCGACCCAAAGCGTGCTGGCGAAGACGAAGGCCATTGCCTTGCCATCGGGCGACCAGACCGGCCCGTCATGGCCGCGCGTGCCGAGCGACTTGCCGTCGAACACCGGGCGATAGGTGCCTTTGCCGGTCGCCAGATCGATCGACAATATCTGGCTCGCCCCTTCGCGATAGCGGCCCGTCACCGGCTTGAAGGCGGCATAGGCGATGGTCTGGCCATCGGGACCGAAACTGGGCCGCCCCGGTTCCCAGATCGCGTCGAAGCGCTTGCGCACTGTGCCGCTCGCGACTTCGACGGTATGGAGCGCGCCTTCCTGATCCAGAAAGGCAATCAGCTTTCCGTCCTGCGACCAGCTGCCCCAGGCGACGGCCTTGTCCGGGATGTTGGTCAGTTGCCGTTCCTTGCCAGTGCTGACGTCATGCAGCCACAGGTCCAGCGTGCCGCCCCGGTCGCAACTATAGGCGATCGTCCCGCCGTCTGGCGACCAGGCCGGATCGCATTTGTGGAAGGCGTCGCCCACGATGATGCGGGGCGTCCCGCCGACCGGCATTAGATAAAGATCATTGAGCGCGGCAAAGACGATCTGCTTGCCGTCAGGCGACAGCATCGGCGCGGCAATGCCCATGACGGGTTTTGGTGTCGTGGAGGTGAAATCGCGCGCCTTCTTTTTGTAATCGGGCGTCGTTACCGGGATCTCCGCAGTGAAGGGCACGACCGTCGCCTTACCGCCCTGCCACCGCCGCAACTTGCCGCCGGAGCCATAGAGGATCGCACCATCCGCCGTGAAAGCGGGGCGGAAAGGGTAGAGATCTTCGCCCTCGACAACACTCTCGCCGTCCACGACCAGCGTTACCGAGCCGGGCTGGACGCGCGTATAGGCGATACGGCCGTCCGGCGCGAAGGTCGGGGCCATGATCGCCGACGGATTGAAGCGATCGGGGGAGGGGGGCACTGATGCCGCCTCGCTGACCGCGCCGGTTGCCACATCGGCGATAACCAGTTTCGTACCGCCCGCCACATAGGCGATCCGCTGACCATCGGGCGACCAGCACGGTTCGCTGTCATTGCTCGTTCCGCTGGACAGCGGCGTCACCCGACCCGACGCCACATCCAGCAGATAGATGGCGTAGCGCCCGTCCGCCCGATCGCTGGAAAAGGCGATGGTCCGGCCATCGGGCGACCAGCGCGGTTCACGATCGTCCAGCAGCCCGTCCGTATGCTGGCGCATGTCGCTGCCATCGGCCGCGACCGACCAGATGTGGAAATTGCCGCTGCGATAGGATTGGAACGCAATGCGCTTGCCATCGGGCGACCAGTCGGGCTGGGCCAGATCGTCAAAATCGCCGGTCAGCCGTTTCAGCGGTCCGCCAGCGACCGGCATCGTCCACAAGATGCCGAGCAGGTCGAAGGCGATCCGGCTGCCATCGGGCGACAAGGAGAGTGCGACATTGGTGGCGTCCTCTACACGCACCATCGTTTCCTTGCCTGCCCCCGGCGCGCCGTCCGATTGCGCGACCGATGCAACGCTGCCCGCCGCCAGCAAGCCGATCCCACTCGCCGCAATCGCCTCGCGCCGGCTCACGCCCGGTTCGTTCTTCATGCCTAGAACTCCAGATTCAGGCGGCCATAATAAAAGCCCCCGCTAATGCCATAGGGGGCATAGCTGTTGTAGAGAAAGCCGACGAACTGGTTTACCGGCTTCAACTTGTTGGGATAGGTATTCAGCAGATTGTTCGCGCCAACCGAAAGCTTGATCCCCTTGGTCAATTTATACCCGATCTCCAGATCGACGATGACCTTAGGCTTCAATTCTTCGTCCACAAAATCGCGGAAGCAGACAGGGCTCACGACATTGACTGCGCACGCGGTAAAGTCGGCCGTGTGAAAGGCGGTGGCATTCGCGCGCTGCGTGATCTTGCCAAAGCGCGTGGCACGCAGGTTCATGTTGAAATCATCCTTTTCCCAAAGGACGTTGGCGATGAACTTGTTGCGTGGAGTGCCCTCGGTCAGGTCGCCCTGCTTGGTTCGGCCGATCAGCGCCAGGCCGGATGCGGCAATCGGTCCGGGGACAGGATCGATATGGGTGAAAATGGTCTTGTTGAAATTGGCCGACAGGCTGATCGTCGCCAGGCCCATGTCACCAAGCCCCGCCCGATAGGTACCGACAATGTCCAGGCCGCGCGTCCGCGTGTCGGCGGCGTTGGAGAAGATCAGGCCACCGGCAATCCCGTAAATGCCGGCCGCTTCCAGCGCATTGATGACTACCGGGCCGCTCAGCGTTTCGCTCAGCAGGATGCGGTCCTTGATCTTGATCTGATAGGCATCGACCGTGATGTTCAGGTTCGGCGCTGGCGTCAGCACGATGCCCGCAGAGAAGTTGACGGACTTTTCAGGCTTGAGCGGCACCGCGCCCAAAGCCTTGGCCGCCGCACCCTCGACCGGCAATGCCTGCACCGGCAACAGGACGCTGACGCCGTTCTGGATCACGCCGATGGTGGAGGATGACGCGTAATGCTGCTGTTGCAGGGTGGGTGCGCGAAAGCCGGTGCTGGCCGTGCCACGGATGGCGAAGCCGCGCATCGGTTCGATGCGCAGTGACGCCTTGCCGGTGTCGGTGGTGCCAAAGTCGGTATAATCCTCGTGCCGCCCGGCGAGGCCGAATTCCAGCCCTTCGACGATCGTGCCTTCCAGGTTGAGATAGGCGCTCCAGTTGCTGCGGCTCCAGCTTCCCGTGCCTTCGGGAACGAAACCCGTCACGCCCTGCGCGCCGACGCCGGTGCGTTGCCGACCTGCGAGCCAGGCACCCGGCGGCGACACATATTTGCCGTCGATATAGGATTCCGGATCGCCAGCGCCGATCATGAACTTGTTTTTCTTATATTCCGCCCCGACCGCGACAGACAGCGGCCCGGCCAGGCCGACATCCAGTTCCTTGCTGAAATCCAGATTGTTGGTCCATTCGTCGAACCGGATCTTGCCCAGATAAAAGTTCGTCGGACTTGCCGTGCCCATGGACGGGTTGAGCGACGTCGTCTGCTTATACTTCACCTCATTCTGCGAATAGGTGGAACTCAGGTCGAAATGCACGCCGCCGCCGATTTCCCCGCGCACGCCCAGCGCATATTGGAAATCCTCGTCATAGACATGGATGCGCGGGATATAGCCTTCGGGATAGATTTCGATGATATTGTTGAGCGCGGCGGGCGTGCGGTAGGTCAGCCAGCCTGCGGCGTGGCGCTTGGAATAGGTGCCAAAGCTGTAGGCTTCCACGCTGCCACCGATCGGCAGCATGGCGTCATAGCTGACATTGCCGCCGATGACTTCGGGCTGGCCGGCCTTGCCGCGGTAGCGGTCGAGGGCAGGATTGTCGTTCCGCGGATCGCCGGTGGGATAATAGGTGCCAGCGATCGGCGAGCCCTTCACGATCGTCCCGGCCTGTAGGACGCCATCCGCCGCAAGGTGAATATAGCCGCCGTCCGGGCCGATCGCGAAGCCGTTGTCCAACTGCCAACGCCCCTGTTCGCCGCCATTGTCCATCGTGGTGCCCAGCGTCAGCGCCGCACCCCCGGCCGTATCGTTTTTAAGGATGATGTTGACCACACCGGCAATGGCGTCAGAACCATATTGCGCCGATGCGCCATCGCGCAGCACCTCGATCCGCTGGATCGCATTGCCGGGGATCAGGTCCAGGTCCGGCGGCGACTGGCCATTCTGCACTGACCCGTTGATGAACAATGTCGCCGAATTATGCCGCCTTTTGCCGTTCACCAGTACCAGCAACTGGTCCCCGCCAAGGCCGCGCAGCGACAGGGTACGCACCGCCCAACTGGCGCCCGCACCATTGTTCGACACGTTGATGGACGGAACCAGTGTCCCCAGCAGGTCGCGAACCGACTGTTTGCCGCTCGCTTCCAGATCCTTGGCGCCCAGAACGTCGATCGGCGCCAGGCTGTCGGCGACAGTGCGGTTGGTCGCGCGCGTGCCGGTGACGATGATCGGCGTTGAATCCTCGATCGGTTCGGGGGCGGGGGCGAGCGCGGCCGGGGCGACGCTGCCCGCTGTCCCAGCCTGCGCGAACTGGAGCGAGAGCGGACTGCGCCGCGCCGCGCTGCGATTGGCCGGGGCAGCCAGCGCGATCACGCCTGCGCCCGCCTGTTCCATTTTCAGGTCAGTGCCCGCCAGCAGACGCCCCAGCGCCTCCTGCGTCGACAGCCAGCCCTGGATGCGGCGACTGCGGATCGCGGCCACCTCGTCATAGGGGAACAGGATACGCACGCCCGATTGCGTGGAAAGCTGGCGCAGCGCGCTGCTGAGCGGCTGGACATGAATGTCGAACTTGTGACGCTGAGTGAGCGCCAAGTCCTGTTTTGCAGCTGCGAAGGCTTGAGATGAAGGCACGAGGCATGAGGCCAGGCAAAGCCCGGTTAACGCATGAATAGCACGCATGATCTGTTCCCCTGGATGGCAGCATCTGGGCCGCTCTGTCTTTTAGAAACGAAGCAAAGGTAGCAATCCGCTATGGATTTTCCTGGCCGCGAATCGGCGCCCGACTTTCAACAGCTGGACACCTCGAAAAACTCTGGCGTTTGATCGGCGGATTTGATTCACTTCGTCGGCGATGCGTAGGAGGCGATGATGGCAAGT